>Ga0209495_1000483_pt1 | contig 30972 bp, 25 predicted proteins | sample EN1Hudsemesocosm_FD_184629 | JGI IMG/M metagenome (GOLD analysis project Ga0209495, IMG submission 184629) | Methane-oxidizing microbial communities from mesocosms in the Hudson Canyon - EN1E Hudson Canyon (SPAdes) (version 2) | ecosystem: Environmental > Aquatic > Marine > Cold seeps | place... | reverse complement strand
GTTTTGTAAGTGCTTTAGCAACCAGATGAATGTTAATCGGACTGGTTTGAATATGTGGATTACCCGAAGCATGTACATCGCCTTGGCTGCGATCTAATGAGCTAGGAATATCGGACATTACAACATAATCACTTGCTATAAAATGACCTTCAGCACCTACTTGAATGCTTGGGTTATTCGCTTTGCGTTGTAATAACGGTAGCCAGCCCGACTCTAAACCTGCACCTGTGCAGACTAATAAATCAGCTCGCCTTGCTTTGGCGATTAAACTCGGTCTAGCTTGAATATAGTGTGGATCTTGCAAGCCTGTAGTGGCTGAAAATACCTTAACTTTATCGCCACCGAGTTCATGGCTTAATGCTGCCCATTCGGGTTCACAGGCGAAGAGTGTTAAGTCGGCCATCGCTGATGACGTGGTTACCAGTAGTAGTAAAGAGGATAATATTTTTGTCATGACAAGCTCCTTTTAATAGCTATGAGCGCCATGAGCGCCAATGTTAACGGTATATTGTAAAAATAGCTGTGTATCGTCATTGTGAGATGACTTGTCGTGATTAATTTGAGCTCGCAGGCGGCTAAACTCGCTCGGTAACCATTCCAGCATTAAGCTGTAGCGTTGTGGATTAAAACTAGAAAAATCCAGATCAGCATCAGTGAGTAATTCATTATCAGAGGCCTGTAATTTACTAGCTAACCAATCATAACGTGCACCTGTACGCCAGCGTGGTGAGAACTGGACTATTCCTTCGATAAAGCCACCGTATTGCTTGCCATCATATGAAGCCATTTCAGTACTATTATTTAATTGCCCATCTTCATTTAGATAAAAATATTCGCTTAGAAGAGTGATGTTTTGTTGTCTGAAATTGCCATTAGGGGCCCATTTATAGACTAGTGCGATATTGCTGATATCAGTATCACCGTTAAACAGGACGGGATCGGCAATGCCGCCACCATGATTGTGACTACCACCATATTCACGATCTTCTGGGCTTGCTTGCCAATGTGAAATGCTTGCTTGCCAATTATGATTAGTGCCGAGATCACCGCCAGTTCGAGCATAGACTAACCAGTCACCAATGCCACTATGACTGCTGGCGCTAGGATGTTGGCCACCACTACCTATAGTGCCGCCTAATTCAATCATGTGGTCGGTAGGTAATAAGTAAGATAATTTCAATCCATCTGTGGTGAGTTGATTGCCAAACAGGCCTCGATAAATTAGCGGCGCATCAGCAAAATTCCACGCATGGATATGTTTTTCATTCAAATAACCCATCGGTGAATAGAAACGGCCTGCACGAACAGAAAAACCGTTTCCTAAACCTAATGTTTCAATAAAGGCTTCTTCAATACCAACTTCAGTTGTGCCTGCATCATCATGCAAGGCGATAGTCGCCTGCCCAAATAAAAGTTGGTCAACACTGGCGCTCAGCGTGATTTCACTTTCGCCTAAGGATAAACCTTCTGCTGCCAAGCTTCCCTCTCCCTGTAGGGAAAAACCGCTGAGTTCATAGTTATCAGTAGATTCGGAGTAGTCACTAAACTGACCATTTAAGATCATGCTGATTGCTGGGTTGAAGCTATTGTTGGATGAAGTGGGTGAATTAGATGCAGCTGTGACATTGACAGTTGCGACTTCATCACGGATTTCGCTTGTCGTAGTTTCTGCTTTGGCAAGACGTTGTTCCAGTTGCTGAATACGTTGCTCGTAATCAGCCCGAATTTGGGCAACTTCAATCTTTAAATCATCAAGAGCATCAGCAAAAACAAGGGATGTAGGTGTAAGTACGGCTGCAATAATCAGCGTTAATTTTAATTTTTTCATGGTGTTTTCTCATAGCGTGAGTTGCAGAGCTAAACCATCATTGGACGGATCAGTTCTGTAAATAAAAGGTGAGACTTAGAAGCTATGAAAAAATAGGGGGCGCACGAATGGCATGTTGTTCACGTAGGCGTTTTTCTGCATAAGTGATGTTAATAAGTGGTTTATCAACACTAAATTGTGTGCTGAACTCAGGGATTAGGGTTAATGCTGGTGTAATTGAAGGCGAATGACTAACACTTTCAAAGCGCTGACATTGGTCTTCAGCAAGATGGAAAGGATGTGACGCATCATGCCAAATAGCAAACGACTGCATTAACAGCACAAGTGCTGTTAGCAGGTAAAGCCATTGACGTTGATGAGTGATGCTATTCACGAATTATGTATTCAATTATTAGTTTTTAAGTGGGAAATTCTCATAGATTAGAGGCAAGAAGTCAATCATCGAAAGATGAAGGCAAGTAATAACACCCTTATTTATGCCGTTTTGAGCGCTGTAACATAACTGTCACATAGATTTAATATCATTGTCACATTCAAACGGGATACTAGTCGGCGTAATTTAGATTTATTACGTGTATTTCGATTTTAATTTTAGGAGTTGGACAATAATGTTCACAAAAAAACTAGCAATCTTAGGTGCCGCGGTAACGATGGCATTTTCTGCAGCAACGTATGCTGACGTTGATCCAGCTTTAGCTAATTACGAAAAAGTAAGCGGTATTTCAGGCAACCTTTCAAGTGTTGGTTCTGATACATTGGCGAACTTGATGACACTTTGGGCTGAAGAGTTCAAACGTGAATATCCAAACGTAAGCATTCAAATTCAAGCGGCTGGTTCATCTACTGCTCCACCAGCATTGACTGAAGGTACATCAAACTTCGGTCCTATGAGCCGTAAGATGAAAGATAAAGAAACAGCAGCTTTCGAAGCTAAATATGGTTACAAAGCAACCCCTATCCGTGTAGCGATTGATGCTTTAGCGGTATATGTACATAAAGATAATCCAATCGAAGGTTTATCGATTCCTCAAGTTGATGCGATTTTCTCTGCAACACGTAAATGTGGTCATGCAGAAGATGTCACTAACTGGGGTCAAGCCGGTGTTGAGGGGCTCGGAAGTATCCAAATTTACGGCCGTAATTCAGTATCTGGTACCTACGGTTACTTCAAGAAGAAAGCATTGTGTAAAGGTGATTACAAAAACAATGTAAACGAGCAACCAGGTTCAGCTTCTGTTGTTCAAGGTGTGACTAAATCATTAAATGGTATTGGTTACTCAGGTATTGGTTACAAAACTTCAGGTGTTAAAGCAGTAGCTTTAACTAAAAAACCGGGTAAGCCATATATTGCTGCAACAAAAGAAAATGCAGCAAACGGTACCTACCCATTATCTCGTTACCTTTACGTTTACGTGAACAAAGCGCCTAACAAACCATTAGCGCCAATTGACATTGAATTCGTAAAAATGATGCTTTCTAAAGCAGGTCAACAAGTTGTTATTAAAGACGGCTATGTTCCATTACCAGCATCAGTAGTAGAAAAAGAGCTAGCTAAACTTCAATAAGACTTTTAGTCAGCGTTGAGCGACGCCCTACATTCGTGTGGGGCGTTTTGCTATTTCATAATCAAAAGTTTATTTGGCAGAAGTGCATTTTTGATTATGTTTTGAAGTAACAGAACAGAACTGCTTAGTATCAGTTAGCAGTTTAATTTTTAAGTAATTTTGAGAGACTTATGGTTGAACATTCTCTAAAAAATAGTGTACTACCACCAGCAAACTCGCCGATTTCAATACGCCGTCGCAAGTGGCGCGAAACGAAAGATCGTATTGCTAAATATGGTGTGGCAGCGGGTGGGCTAGGTGTTATTTTTGCCATCGTATTGATTTTCTTTTATCTGCTTTATGTCGTGGTGCCTTTGTTTTATGGCGCAGAGATTGAAACAACTGCAGAGTTTAGTCAGCAGCAAAACACAGCGACACATTTAACTTTAAATGAATATAACGATGTCGCGTTAAGCCTAGATATGCAGGGGCAAGCACGGTTCTTTTCCGCTGATACTGGTGAGACAATGTTGTCGCCAGCATTACCTTTAGCTGAGGCCGAAATTAGTAGTTTTGGCAAGGGCGATCCTTCAACAGGTGTATTTGCTTATGGTTTTGAAAATGGTCAGGCCTTAGTTTTCAAACAAGCTTACAAAATTAGTTACCCCAATGATATTCGTACGATAACACCTAGAATTGAGTTTCCAATAGGTGAGGAAGTGCTGACACTCGATAATCAAGGGCAGGCATTGCGTTTTTTAAGTGTGCAAAGCAATGAAGAGCAAACGACATTAGCTGCTGTAACCGCTGACAAACGATTGCTATTAACGGGCCTAGTTCGTGAAGAAAGCTTTATGGATGAAGATGAATTCACTATTGAACAGTTAAGTGCAGAAATCATGCTTCCTGCCCTTGTTGAAACAACACACTTAGTGATTGATATCGATCAGCGAGAACTTTATTTAGCTGATAATGGCGGTAATATTTCGTTCTACGATATCCAAGATATTTCAGCACCAAGATTAGTACAAAAGATCAAAGCCGTACCTTCTGATGTTGATATCACAACCTTAGAGTTTTTAACGGGTGGCATATCAATTCTGGTTGGTCGTAGTGATGGTCAGGTCGATCAATGGTTCCCTGTTCGAGATAAAGATAATAATTACACGCTTTATAATGTGCGTAGCTTTCATGAGCAATCATCACCGATTATTGCTATCGCTCCTGAATATGCCCGTAAAGGTTTCTTGGCTTTAGATACGAGTGGGCAGTTTGGTATTTATCACACCACCGCAGAAAGAACTTTGTTAGTTGAGCCGTTAATAAATTCAGTGCATGCGAGTGATGATGTGGTCATGGCTATTTCACCTCGAGCAAATGGTTTAATAAGTTTGACACCGGAAGGTCACGTTAAGTTATTGGCCATTGATAATGAACACCCTGATGTGTCGTGGCATTCATTATGGGAAAAAGTCTGGTATGAAAGCCGTGATGGGGAAGAGTATATTTGGCAGTCTTCATCAGCAAGTAATGACTTTGAGCCTAAATTCAGTCTTACACCGCTTACATTTGGTACGTTAAAAGCAGCCATGTATGCGATGGCTATTGCCATGCCTTTGGCTATATTTGGTGCGATATTTACCGCTTACTTCATGTCTCCAGGCATGCGTAAAATTGTTAAACCAACCATTGAAATTATGGAAGCTTTACCCACCGTTATTTTAGGGTTCTTGGCTGGTTTATGGTTAGCACCAATCGTCGAAGGTAACCTTCCTGGCGTGTTTAGCATCTTTGTAATGACGCCACTGATGATCGTATTGACTGCATGGGGCTGGACTAAATTACCGAGCAGTTTCCGTGAACGTATTCCAGATGGTTGGGAGTCAGCCATCTTAATCCCCGTTGTTGTGTTGGTTGGCGTGGTTTCAATGACAATGAGCCCAACAATTGAAGCATGGTTGTTTGATAGCAATATGCCGCAATGGTTGAATGACCATGGGATAGGGTTTGATCAGCGAAATTCATTAGTAGTGGGAATGGTCATGGGTTTTGCCGTTATTCCAACCATCTTCTCAATTACAGAAGATGCTATTTTTGGTGTGCCAAAGCATTTAACTATTGGATCTTTGGCATTAGGTGCGACACCGTGGCAGACGCTGACACGCGTTGTTATATTAACTGCCAGTCCGGGTATTTTCTCCGCCGTGATGATTGGTTTAGGTCGTGCGGTAGGTGAAACCATGATCGTATTGATGGCAACAGGTAATACACCGATTATGGACTTTAATATCTTCGAAGGTTTCCGTGCCTTATCAGCCAATATTGCTGTTGAGATGCCCGAGGCTGAAGTGGCAAGTTCACATTATCGTGTCTTGTTCTTGGCTGCATTGGTACTATTTATTGCTACCTTTATCTTTAATACCGTAGCTGAAGTTGTTCGTCAGCGTTTACGAACTAAATACAGCAGTCTGTAAGAAGGGTAATCAACATGTCTAAACAATCATTTTCTTCTTGGTATAAAAGTGGCGCCCCTTGGGTGTGGCTAAATGCCGGTGCAGTCAGTATTAGCTTAGTGATGGTAGTGGGGTTGTTACTGTTAATTGGAGTTCGAGGTCTAAGTCATTTTTGGCCGGCAGACGTGATGGAAGTCAGTTATACCGAGCCAAATAAGCAATCTGCAATGTTAATCGGCGAAGTCATTGAGACGGAAACTGTACCTGCTTCACAACTAAAACGTACTGGGGTTGAATTAGCCGAAGGTCAAATCAGTGCTGAACGGGTTTTAGTTAAAGTCGGTAATCGTGATTATTTTGGCATGGACTTTCGTTGGGTCAATGCCCCATGGTTGGGTGACGCTAGCTATCCAGAAGAGTTACTGTCAATTGAACGTCGAGAATGGGGCCGTTTTTATGGTCGTCTCGTGGCCGTCAAACAACAAGGTGAAGTTGTGGCGACTGGTGATGATGCCTATGATGAATTACAACAGCGTTTAAGCAGAAGCAATAACATTATTGATGAGATTAAAGATCTTGAATATGCCGAGATTGGTAAAATTAATCACGGTATTGAATCACTTCGTTTAGAAAAGCGCCAATTAGAACTTGAAGGTGTAGCTGAAGGTTCAGTTCAATATGCTGAGCTAGTGAAACAAAGAAAACAATTTGATGCTGATTATAGTGAATTACAAAAAGAGTTAGCTGTTTTATATTCCGATCTAAATCGCGATCAACTGATCGTTAAAATGTCGGATGGCCGAGAAGTAGAAATGCCGCTCGCTAAGATAGTATTAATTCACCGTCCTAATGCCATGAGCGTGGTCGAGAAAATAGGCTTTTATGGTCATGCAGTATGGGATTTTGTATCTGGTGATCCTCGTGAAGCGAATACTGAAGGCGGCGTATTTCCAGCCATTTTCGGTACCATCATGATGGTTATGATCATGGCAGTATTAGTCACGCCATTTGGTGTAATTGCAGCTGTTTATTTGAAAGAATATGCGAAACAAGGGCCATTGATTAGACTTATTCGTATCGCCGTTAATAACTTGGCGGGTGTGCCTTCCATTGTTTATGGTGTATTTGGCTTAGGTTTCTTTGTTTATTTCTTGGGCGGCAATATTGATGAATTGTTTTTCCAAGCAAGCTTGCCATCACCGACCTTTGGAACACCGGGTTTGATGTGGGCATCTTTAACCTTGGCCATCTTAACGGTACCGGTTGTTATCGTGGCAACAGAAGAAGGTTTATCTCGGATTCCACGGGCTATTCGTGAAGGTAGTTTGGCACTGGGTGCAACCAAAGCAGAAACGTTATGGCGAACAGTATTACCGATGGCGGCGCCAGCAATGATGACAGGTCTAATACTTGCTGTGGCACGTGCTGCCGGTGAGGTGGCACCCTTAATGATGGTGGGTGTAGTTAAGCTGGCCCCCGCCTTAGCTGTTGATAATATTGCACCTTATTTACATTTAGATAGACAGTTTATGCATCTTGGTTTCCATATCTATGATGTGGGCTTCCAAAGTCCAAATGTTGAAGCGGCACGACCTTTGGTTTATGCCACAGCAATTTTATTGGTGTTTATTATTATTGGATTAAACTTAGTAGCGATTCAAATTAGAAATCGTTTACGTGAGACCTATAAAGCGAGTGAAGGTTAATATGGAAGCAGTAAAAGAACAGACTGGCACAGCAGCACGAGCAATTGATATTAATTCAATGCAACGTGGCTCTAAAATGAATATGGCAGATGAAACAACCTGCTTAGAAGTGAAAGACTTCAATTTATTTTATGGTGACAAACAAGCCCTACATGGAATCAATATGACGATTCCTAAAAATCGTGTAACCGCATTTATCGGCCCAAGTGGTTGTGGTAAATCAACCTTGTTACGCTGTTTTAATCGAATGAATGATTTGATTGATACCGTGAATATTGAAGGTGAAATGTTACTAGATGGTAATAACCTGAATGCACCATCAGTGAATGTTGCTGATTTGCGTCGTCAGGTTGGCATGGTTTTCCAAAAACCTAATCCGTTTCCAAAATCAATTTATGAAAATGTCGCTTATGGTTTACGTCTGCAAGGTGTGAATGACAAAGCAACATTAGATAATGTGGTTGAAAAATCTCTTAAAGGCGCGGCCTTATGGGATGAGGTGAGAGATCGTCTGCATGAGTCAGCAATGGGGATGTCGGGTGGTCAACAACAACGTTTGGTTATTGCGAGAGCGATTGCGATTGAGCCTGAAGTATTATTGTTAGATGAACCTGCTTCAGCACTGGATCCGCTTTCAACGTTGAAAATTGAAGAGTTGATTCATGAGTTAAAAGACAAGTACACCATTGTGATTGTGACTCATAATATGCAACAAGCAGCACGTGTATCTGATTATACGGCCTTTATGTATATGGGTGACTTGATAGAGTTTGGACCTACGGATGAGTTGTTTACTAATCCGCAGAAGAAACAAACAGAAGATTATATTACTGGCCGTTACGGTTAGTAATCATCGTTTACATGATCAAAGAATATAAAGACTTTGCACTTAAACCGTCATTCTCGCGAAGGCGGGGATCCATGGGCAGTGGAAATAGTCACTATCGTTAGATTCCCGCCTTCGCGGGAATGACGAAGTAGAAAGTCTTAAAGAACAACATAGGAGTAACACAATGGCAAGAAACAATTCACAACATATATCTCAACAATTTGAACAAGAGTTGCAGGATATTCGTTCACGCGTTTTAGCGATGGGTGGCCTAGTTGAGCAGCAAGTTGAAAATGCCTTAAAATCATTAAAAAGAGCAGATATTGACTTGGCACGTGCGGTGATGGAAGAAGATAATCTCATTAATGATTTTGAAATGAAAATTGATGAAGAATGTATTCAGATTATTGCTTTACGCCAGCCTACGGCAAGAGATTTAAGACTGGTTACAGTAATCTTAAAAGCAATCACTGATTTAGAGCGCATTGGTGATGAAGCCTTCAATATTGCTCAAAAGACATTGAATATTACTGGTAATGAACACTCTAAAAAGAACTATAGTGAGTTATCGAAATTAGGTAACCATAGCAGAGGGTTATTACGTGATGCTTTGGATGCCTTCGCTCGTTTAGATGTGGATGCTGCACTGAGTGTTGCACGTGAAGCACAAGACGCAGATGCTGACTTTGAAAGTTTCATGCGAACAATGCTGACATATATGATGGAAGATCCTCGTACGATCTCACGCGTTCTTGATTTAATGTGGTCGGCTCGGGCATTAGAGCGTATTACTGCCCATACTCATAATATATGTGAATATGTTATTTACTTGGTTGAAGGTAAAGATGTACGTCATTTAAGTGTTGAGAAGATGGAGCAACTATTAGAGCGAGATGATTAGTTCTTTCTAGATTTTTTCTTTACAGAATGGCCTGTACTTTGGTTTAAGTGCGGGCTTTTTTGCTTGTCGGTTTTGCGAATGTGATGCAGAATGGCGTTATCTTTCAAAATAGATAAGGTTGTTATGACACAGCACACTGACGATAGCATTCTAGCCGCTATCGATTTAGGTTCAAATAGTTTCCATATGATTATTGCTCGTCATCGTGATGGACATTTTCAAGTAGTGGATAAATTACGTGAGATGGTGCAGCTTCGTGCTGGCTTAGATGATGAGGGGCGACTGAGTCCAGAGTCTCAAGAGCGTGCTATTGCTTGTTTGCAGCGTTTTGGTGAACGGATTAAAGATTTGCCTTCAACAAGTGTTCGTATCGTTGGCACTAATACATTGCGTGTTGCTAAAAACAGCCAAGTTTTTTTACGAAGAGCACGTTTAGCATTAGGTCACCCGATCGAAATTGTTGCTGGTGAAGAAGAGGCGCGTTTGATTTACTTGGGCGTTGCCCATGCTTTAGCCTTTGATGATTCTCGCAGATTAGTCATGGATATCGGTGGGGGTAGTACCGAGTTCATTATTGGTGAAGGGTTTACGGGATTAAAGCGAGAAAGTTTAGAAATGGGTTGTGTCAGTTTCTCTAAACGTTTTTTTGCTGGTGGCAGAGTTTCTAAAACAAGTATGAAAACAGCGCTTATTGCTGCGGGTACACGCCTGAGATCGATTCAACGACCATATCGTAGTTTGGGTTGGGCTGATGCCATTGGTGCCTCGGGCACGATTAGAACTGTAGCAAATATTGTCAATCAAAATGGTTGGGCTAATGATGGTGTGATTACCCCTAAATCTTTAGATAAGCTTATTGATGCCATGGTTGAAGCTGGGCATACGGATAACTTTGAGTTAGAAGGTTTAAGTGAAGAACGAACATCTGTTTTACCCGGCGGTGTTGCTGTATTAAAAGCAGCATTTGATCGCTTGAAGATTGAACGAATGGTGGTGTCAGATGGCGCCTTACGCGAAGGTTTATTGTATGACCTTTTAGGTCGTATTCAGCATGATGATGAACGTGATCGCACAATATTATCCTTAGCGCGCCGCTATCAAACAGATGAGGAGCATGCGCAACGAGTTTGTGATATGGCAACTCAGTTATTTGAACAAGTTGCAGAAACCTGGAATATTGATGAAGAGCAATTCTTAGATCGTTTGCAGTGGGCGGCACGGTCACATGAAATAGGTTTGGCAATTGCTCATGACCAGTTTCATAAACACTCGGCCTATTTGGTCGCGCATTCTGATTTACCAGGTTTTTCTCGTGAAGAACAACATGCCTTGGCAATCATTGTTAGTGGACAGAGAAAAAAGATCTCAAAAAAAGAGATTAAAGCTTTACCTGATGAATTACAGAAATCAACACGATACTTGACCATTTTATTACGTTTAGCAATGGTATTTAATCGAGGACGAAGTGAAACAACAGACACTTTTATTAAGTTAAAAGCGACAAAAAGAGGACTTCGTTTAAAATTGCCAGAAGGTTGGTTAGGCAAGCATCCATTAACAGAAGCTGATTTATTGCAAGAAGGCGAATATCTTAAAGCAATCGATTTTAAGCTCAAGATTAAGTAGAGAACCAATTGTGTTTTAGCGTGTCAGAATATTAAGATATGCTTATTTAGGGGCGCAAATGCAATTATTCAAATTGTTAGGCTTAGCTTTGTTTTGTGTCACCTTATCGGCACAGGCTAGAGAGTCGATTACTTTTCCGAGTGAAACAGGCGATACGCTAATGATTCACCGACTGAATAGTGGTGAGGTTTGGGGGAGCTTGATAATTACTGATCAAGTGGCCGATAGCTTTGCTGATTATGAACTTATCGTGTTACAAGTCGACCAAAACAAGCCGATTAAATTAGATCAAGAAAAACGCTGTGCTACTCCAGCAGGAGAAGAGCAAAAAGTGTCCTATACTTTTGAGCCTGAAGATGCGGAGCAGAAATGGTCGTTTAGTCAGGTATCTTCTGCTAAACCTGACATCTTAAAGCTAACAGGCTGGGATAAAGATATTTATCAGCATATGAAGTCTGACCGACGTCCAGAGGTAGTTGATTTTCCCATTAAAGCAACGATTGCTATTGAGTCACTTTGGCAGCAGTTTCAACAGGGGGAGAGTGTTGTATTTCGTTACACTACGGATGCAGGTGAACCTCGACAAGCGCAATTTGAATTAAAGAATAAGCGAGAACAAATTAAAGTGCTTATTCACCGATAGTTAATTATCCTGAGATTATCTTATTTACGACTCATTCGTGGCGGGGACGCCACTCCTACATTAATGTACAAAAATTGTAGGAGCGCGCTTTAGCCGCGAATAGTTTCTGATTACCAGCTTACGTTAACACCCACATAAGCACTTCTACCTAAACCTGGTAGACGTTCCATGCGAGCAATATCAGGATTGTCACTTATGCGGTTATAACCACCTAAGTGATTTTGATATTCACGATCAAATAGATTGTTAACCCCCGCTGTTACTATGACATTCTGAGTTGGTTGGTAGTTACCTGAAAGGTTAAATACCGCATAACCACTTGTTGCTTGCTCTTCATTTTCAGATGAGATTTTATTCTGTGCCGCAACAGTGACAGCTTCGAAACCTACTCGCCATTCTGTTTCAACATAGCTCAACATAGTTCGAGCGGTTAATGGTGCAATGCGGTATAGATTATCGCTAGTATCGCGACGTTCGCCACGAACATAACTTACCGTTCCATCTAATTGCCATGTGTTTGTTACTGCAACAAACCAGTTAGCATCCATACCATATAGTTTTGCATCTACATTGCTGTATTGAAGTGGCGTTGAGTCACCCATCATAGTACTTAGATCAATAACGGTTGCATCCGTTGAGGCTACGCCTTGGATATAATCATTAACGTGATGGTAGAACACGCGTGGTGAAAAGGCTGCTTTTGGCGTATGCCAATCAAAGCCTAATTCAGCTTGATAGGCTGTTTCTTGATCAAGGTTGATATTACCGACATAGTTATTGCCATCAGCAAGACCTGAAGTGGACTCCATTGTTGCCCATAAATAACGTTCTTGATAACTTGGCGCACGTTCTTTACGTGCTAAACCAAATTCAACATCAAGATTATCATTCAGTTTATGAGTAAAAACGGCACTTAAATCGATAAGGTTTTCATCTTGCTCACGTTCAGCATTGTTGAAGGCCATGCCAAGCATATTTAACTGCATTTGCATCATTGCTGGCATCGCTGGAGCCATCATGCCCATAGGGTTAACATTGCTATCGACTTGATCTGCATCCATTGAAACACGTGTATAGCGAGCGCCTGTTTCTATTTTCCAGCTATCACTAAGCGGTCCTTTCCATTCAGCAAACATACTGTAACGGTCACGTTCAACACCTTTGTAATTTTCAAGGTAAAAGTTGGCACTATTAGGATCAAACATGGTGGCATTATGTTCAGCTTGGTCGCCATCAATACCCACTAACCAATTACCTTGTCCATAAGTGAAGTGGTAGCCATATGATTCAACATCGGTTAAGGCAAAGCGATGCATTGGCATGGTCATCATGCCCATCGTCATTGTAGGTCCTGTTCTTAAGGTGGAATTGCTCATCAAATGTTCAGCATCTTGGTAATTGATGCGAGCATCAAATTTGCCACCATTATCTAATGCTTGAGCAAATTTAAGTTTATAGTTTTCACCTTTAGCAAAAATAATGTCCATAGGTAGAGCCGGAGTACCTGTTTCACCCGTATCATGATGTTCAACATCAAGCTCTAGATTTGTACCATCTTGTTGGAACGCATAGTTCACTCCAACCGTATCGCGCTCGTGTCTACTTGGATCGATTGTGCCGCCATCAAATTCAAGATCATCACCACGATCAACACTGCCTGCAACTTGGAAGCGATGGTTCTTGTTAGCAATACTCGCTAAAATACTGGCATAACGAGAGTCGCCATTTTCGGCATAACCAGCGTTTGCATTGCCATGAAATTCAGCTTGGTCACCAGAGCCAAATTCGGCTTGTTTAGAATTGGCCATAATGGTGCCGCCAATTGTTTCAATACCAGAGCTAACAGGAGCGATACCACGATATAGCGCAACATCAGCAACACGAGAAGCAGGTAAATAACTCAATGGTGAATCCATTCTATTGGGACCCGCTTGGCTGATGCGAACACCATCAATTAAGACGTTAACGCGATCACCAAATAAGCCACGATATTGTGCAATACTAGTCAAAGGACCGTTGCTATTAATATTGGCACCTGGAAGACGTTTAATCATATCGCCCGTATCAGGTGTTGCAATGGCAAGTGGTGGAATTACGTATGGAGTGGCTTCACCTGAAATGCCCTCAACAGAGATTGACGGTAGACTTACATGTTCAGCATGTAGTGGTGAGTTTAGTCCCATCATTAATAGCGGTAAAGGCAGTAATTTAAAATAGCGCACGGTGCTCTCCTAGATAATAAGCCCTATATTTTAAAGGTCTAAGACATGATGAAAGTGTGTTTTATGGATATTAAGTGTGTGAAATGACGCAAATTTGTTTTTTTAGCACATGTTAATGTGCCATTATTAAGTATTCAAAGAGTAAGGGTCATTAAATGGTAGATGGTTTTACAAGTTCTTATGTCACAGCATTTCTTCTAGGCTTATTTAGCACAGTTCACTGTATTGCAATGTGTGGTTCAGTGATAGGTGCACTTACTTTAAGCTTGCCTGTTGAGGTGAGAGAAAGTCAGCGAAAAATGTTCCCCTATGTCTTTAATTACAATGTCGGGCGTTTATTAAGTTATGGTGTTGCAGGGGCTATTGTTGGCCTCATTAGTTCACCTTTAGCCACATTTGATGGCCATACGGTTTTACGTTATCTATCTTTCTTTGTCATGGTCGCTATGGGGCTTTATTTGGCGGGGTGGTTTCCCAAATTTGCTCGAATGGAGCGTTTAGGCGGACCTATTTGGAAGTTGTTACAGCCTATTGGTCAGAAACTATTACCGGTTCGAAAACATTCTCAAGCTTTCTTTTTAGGCATGATTTGGGGCTGGCTTCCTTGCGGTTTAGTTTATGCTGGTTTAGCAGTGGCGGCAACATCAGGTGATCCTGTAAATGGCGCATTAATAATGGTGGCCTTTGGTGTTGGAACTTTACCTGCGGTGATGGGTGCAGGTTTGTTTACAGGATTTTTAGCTTCAATGGCGAGAGTGAAACATTTACGCCAAATTGCAGGTGTTTCTATTATTTTAATGGCACTTGCAACACTATTATGGCCAATGGATCATGGTAGTGGTCATGACCATTCAGTAAATCATACGCACCCTGTTGATCATTCAGCAATGAATATGGAGTAAATTAATGACTAAGATATTAGGAGAAGCACCACAAATCACTCATATTTTACGTACTATTCCTATGATTGCCGCAAGTGATGCAAGTGTCTTAATTTATGGTGAAACGGGAACGGGTAAAGAGCTATTGGCTCAGGCTATACATTCTGAAAGTGGCCGAAAAAGTAAACCTTTAGTCACCATTAATTGTCTTGCATTGCAAGAAGAAGGGATTGAAGTCGCTCTATTTGGTCGCTGCAATGCTGAGGGTGAGATTGAGCACAAGGGGCGATTATTAGCTGCTGATAATGGAACGGTCTTTCTTGATGAAGTGAATGCACTGCCACTATCTGTTCAGGCAAAAGTATTACGTTTTTTAGAAGCAGGTGAATGCCAGCTACAAGGAAGCCATAAACTTCATGTGGCAGATGTACGAATTTTGGCTGCAACAAGCTCAAATTTACAGGAAGATGTTGCTGCAGGACGTTTCCGAGCAGATTTATTCTATCGTCTACATGTTGTGCCCATTACGATGCCTGCATTACGAGAACGTAGTGAAGATGTTTCTCTTTTGTTACGTCATTTTGGGCGTGAATTTTCGGGTTCAAATGCAGTCATTCGCTATTCTAAAGATGCGGAACATTGTTTATTTACCTATGCGTGGCCAGGCAATATACGTGAGTTGATCAACTTTTGTCAGCGGCAAGCTTTATTGAACCCAGGGAAGTTATTACAGGCTGAAGACCTGTCTCCGGAGATGATGCCTGAAGTGGCTGCAAATGAGCATTTATATACATTGCCGCCAACGGGGATCAAATTAGCCCAAGTTGAATTAGACTTAATTGAGCAAGCATTGGAAATGGCTGCGGGCAATAGATCACGTGCTGCACGACTGTTAGGTATTAGTCGCGACACGCTACTCTATAGAATGCAAAAATATTCGCTATAAATTTAGGCTTTACTTTTTAGTGAGGCATCTTAGCGCGGGCAGTATCAATAGTGAAGATTGTTCGATCCCCATTTTCACGTGAAGGACAGTATTTTTAAATTGCACTAAGAACCTGCCATAATAACGTTAACTTTAATTTTAGCTAAGGCTTTCCATGAAACAGTATCTTGATCTATGCAATCGTATTATTGACCAAGGACATTGGATTGAAAACAAGCGTACGGGTAAGCGATGTTTGACCGTTATTAATGCAGATTTAAATTACGATGTTGCTAACAATCAATTCCCTTTAATCACAACACGGAAAAGTTATTGGAAGTCAGCAATTGCAGAGATTCTAGGCTATATTCGTGGTTACGATAATGCCGCTGATTTTAGAGCATTAGGCACAAAAACATGGGATGCCAATGCCAACGATAATGAACAATGGTTAAATAATCCTTATCGAAAAGGTCCCGATGATATGGGCCGCGTTTATGGTATTCAAGGTCGTTCGTGGGCTAAACCTGACGGTGGACACCTAGATCAATTACGTAAATTAGTGGATAACTTATCTCAGGGAGTTGATGATCGCGGCGAGATCTTAAGTTTCTATAATCCAGGGGAATTTCATATGGGGTGTTTGCGACCATGCATGCATACTCATACATTTTCTTTGCTTGAAGGTACGCTTTATTTAACGTCTTACCAACGTTCTTGTGATGTGCCACTTGGTTTGAATTTTAATCAAGTGCAGGTATTTACTCTACTCGCATTGATTGCACAGATTACAGGCAATAAAGCAGGCATGGCTTACCATAAGATCATTAATGCCCATATTTATGAAGATCAACTTGAGTTGATGCGAGATGTGCAGGTAAAACGCGAGCCATTTCCATCGCCACAATTAATCATTAATCCAGATATTAAGTCGCTCGAAGATCTTGAAACATGGGTCACGATGGATGATTTTGACGTTGTTGGTTATCAAAGCCATGAAGCAATTAAATATCCATTTTCTGTCTAGATGTCTTAATGATTAGATAATAATTAACTGTTTTAATAGTATTGAATAATTGGCAATGGAGGATTCAGCTATGACAGATTCAACACCACAATTAACAGCCTATCCAGTTTGGGATAAAACAGTACGCATTTTTCACTGGGTTAATGTTTTATGTGTTTTAGGTCTAATCGCAGTAGGAACGGTTATTCTAAATGCAAAAGCATTGGGTATTCCTAGTGATGGCAAGATCGTGTTAAAAACAGCCCATGTGTATATTGGTTATGTTTTTGCCCTGAATCTTACATGGCGAATTATATGGGGATTTATGGGTAGTCGCTATGCACGTTGGTCAGCCATTTTACCTTTTGGCTCTGAATACCGAACTCAACTATCAGCGATGATTCAAGGTGTAAAATCAGAAAAACCTATTGGTTTCTTAGGACATAATCCGATTGCACGATTAATGGTTGCATTGCTTTTCCTCTTATTAAGTATTCAGATGATTACAGGACTTGTTTTGGCGGGAACGGATGTCTATATGCCGCCCTTTGGTAATACCATTAAAGAATGGGTTGCTGTTGATAGTTCGACGCTAGATAGTGTGATGCCCTATTCAAAAGAAGGGGTGGATGAGGCTGCATATAAAGAAATGCGATCGTTTAGAAAACCTTTTATTACCACACATTATTATGTTTTTTATGTAGTGTTGGCAGCAGTATTTCTCCACTTATTGGGAGTGGTGGTGACCGAATTGAAAGAGCGAAACGGACTTGTTTCTGCCATGTTTACGGGCAAAAAGGTTTTTGCTAAAAAACCATTTGATGTAGATTAAATTATAGCTTTCCCATTTCGGCAAAAGAAACAGTTTCTCCATCGCCTATAATAATATGATCAAGGACGCGAATATTGACCAGATCTAATGCTGATTTTAATTGTTGCGTAATAGTGTGGTCAGCCTGACTCGGCTCGGCAATGCCAGAAGGGTGATTATGTGCCAATATTACTGCAGCAGCATTATGTTCTAAAGCACGTTTAACAACTTCTCGTGGATAGACACTGGCACTATCAATCGTGCCAGAGAAGAGTTCATCAAATGCAATCATTCGATGTTTAGTATCAAGAAATAAGCAAGCAAATACTTCATGAGAATGAGCACGTAGACGATGTTGTAAATACTGTTTGGTTGTCGCAGCATCAGTAAGCGCATTGCCTCGTAATAATGTGGACTTTAAATGTCGTTGACTCATTTCGAGAACAGCTTGAAGCTGTACATACTTTGCTGGCCCAAGTCCGTATTGCTGACAGAAATCTTTTTCATTTGATTCAAGCAAGGCTCGCAGACTGCCAAAGTGGCTGAGTAATTGTCGTGCTAGTTCGACAGCCGAAAGCCCTATGACACCGGTTCGCAGGAAAATGGCAAGTAATTCAGCATCAGATAAACTCTCAGCACCTTGTTTAAGTAGTTTTTCTCGCGGCCTTTCATCTGCAGGCCAGTCCTTGATAGTCATTCATCTATTCCTTTAGATTAGAATTACCTAATCAATATACTGTTTTTAATAAAAACAATCACTTATTTTTGAGTTAAGTGCTCAAAAATAGTATTCTATTGGGTCTTATTTTTATAATTTTAGTGTTGAATGGCCGGTAAACTTTATATAAAGACATTTGGTTGTCAGATGAATGAATATGATTCATCAAAAATGGTAGATGTTCTTGCGCAATCCCACCAATTAGAAGTAACAGATGTGGCTGAAGAAGCTGATGTGTTATTGCTTAATACGTGCTCCATCCGTGAAAAAGCACAAGAGAAGGTGTTTCACCAACTTGGGCGTTGGAAAAAATGGAAGGACGATAAACCTGACTTAATTATTGGTGTTGGTGGCTGTGTCGCAAGTCAAGAGGGTGACGCCATTCGTCGTCGCGCTCCTTATGTTGATGTCATTTTTGGCCCGCAGACCTTACATCGTTTGCCTGAGATGATTACTGATGTTAAGAAAAGTCATAAACCGCGCATTGATATCACTTTCCCAGAAATAGAAAAATTCGATAATTTGCCTGAAGCAAAAGCAGATGGACCTTCAGCCTTTGTATCCATTATGGAAGGCTGCAGTAAATATTGTACGTTCTGTGTTGTGCCTTATACTCGTGGCGAAGAAGTGAGTCGCCCAGTTGATAAGGTATTAATTGAGATTCGTTCACTGGCGGCACAAGGTGTACGTGAAGTAAATCTTCTCGGACAAAATGTGAATGCATATCAAGGCGAGATGGATGGTGAGGATACAGCTGATTTGGCTTTATTAATCCATTATGTTGCAGCCATTGAAGGTATTGATCGAATTCGTTTTACTACCTCTCATCCAGTGGAGTTTTCAGATAGTTTAATAGAAGCCTTTGCTGAAGTACCTGAGCTGGTGGATCATGTTCATTTGCCGATTCAATCAGGTTCAGATCGTATCTTAGCTATGATGAAACGCGGCCATACGGCATTAGAATACAAAGCTAAATTACGTCGCTTGCAAAAAGTACGACCAAACATTAGTTTATCGAGCGACTTTATTATTGGTTTCCCTGATGAAAGTGATGTTGATTTCCAAGCTACTTTAGATTTAGTTAAAGAAATGAACTTTGATCACTCTTTCAGCTTTATTTATAGCGCTCGACCAGGCACGCCAGCGGCAGCCTTTATCGATTCTGTCTCTGATGAGGTTAAAAAGAATCGTTTGAAGCTGATTCAAGAGCAATTGCTCGAACAAGAAGCCGCACACAGCCAAGCAATGTTGGGAACCACTCAGCGAATTTTAGTAGAGCGTGTTGCTGAACGCGTTGATGGCGAGATGAAAGGGCGTACTGAAAATAACCGTTCGGTTGTTTTTGCTGGCGGCCAATCTTTGTTGGGCAAGTTCGTCGACGTCAATATTACTGAGGCTTATAGTAATTCCCTGCGCGGTGAATTACTTGCTGACAGTATTATTCTTTAAAACTTTGAGAACTTCATTTTGACAACAGAAACACCTTCATTGGACACGATTAATTTTGAACTGAACCCTGCTGATAATCCTCGTTTAGCAAACCTTTGCGGCCATCTTGATGAGCATTTGAGAATGTTAGAGCGCGGCTTTGGTGTCGAAGTTAACAACCGCGGCGGTAAATTTCAGATCATTGGTAAGGCTGAAATATTGGCAACAGTCCAAGAGGTTATTCATGAGCTTTATGCTGAAACAGCACAAACAGTCTTAGTTGCTGAACAGGTTCATATGGCTATTCGTCAAGCTGATGGCGAGGAAACACTTCCTGTTGTTGAGCAAGAAGAAGTAGTGATAAAAACCAAGCGTGGCTTGGTTAAGGCGCGTGGTGAAAACCAACACGACTATCTAAAAAAAGCGATGACCTATGACATTAGTTTTGGTATCGGTCCTGCGGGAACAGGTAAAACATATTTAGCTGTCGCGTGTGCTGTAGAAGCATTGGAACGTGATTTTGTACGCCGGATATTACTGGTAAGACCCGCAGTTGAAGCGGGGGAGAAGTTAGGTTTTTTGCCTGGTGATTTGAGCCAGAAAGTCGATCCGTATCTACGTCCTTTGTATGATGCTTTATATGAGATGCTAGGCTTTGAGCGCGTTGCAAAACTGATTGAACGTAATGTGATTGAAGTGGCGCCGCTTGCCTATATGCGCGGTCGGACATTAAATGAGTCATTTATCATTTTAGATGAGGCGCAAAATACGACTAAAGAACAAATGAAAATGTTTTTGACGCGCATGGGCTATAACTCGACGGCGCTGATTACGGGTGATATTACTCAGATTGATTTGCCGAATCCGCAAGCATCTGGTTTGCGACATGCAATTGAAGTATTAAAAGATGTTGATGGTATTGGCTTTACATTTTTCCAAGCGAAAGACGTTGTGCGTCATTCCTTAGTTCAAAAAGTTATTATAGCTTATGAAACGTCTGAGAGAGCGCAGTAATGACGATCATTACGGATGTGCAGATAGCGTGTGAGGGTGACGTGCCTAGCAATGATCAATTTCAACAGTGGGCAGAAGCAGCGCTACAACACGTTGAAGAAGATTGTGAGTTAAGCATTCGTTTGGTAGAAAATGAAGAAAGTACGGAATTAAATTCGACTTATCGTGGTAAAGAGGGTCCGACGAATGTGTTGTCCTTCCCCTTCGATGCTCCTGTACCCATGGAACCTCGACTATTAGGTGACTTAATTATCTGTGTGCCAATAGTTGAAAAAGAAGCCGCAGAACAAGGTAAAAAGGTTCATCATCATTGGGCTCATATAGTGGTACATGGTTGTCTACATTTGTTAGGTTATGATCATATTGAGGATGATGAGGCAGAGCTTATGGAAGAGCTCGAGAAAAAGGTTTTACAGACCTTAGATATTGATAATCCATATCAACAAGAGATGCAATCATGAGTGAAGGACGATCGAGTAACTCTAAAAGTAGTTTGACTTGGGTTCAACGTATGGGCCAAGGCCTGCTTGAGCCACAAGACCAAGAGCAACTTATTGAGCTAATTCGTAGCGCGTCAGAGCGTCATATTATAGATGCTGAAGCCCTATCTATCGTAGAAGGTGCATTAAGCGTATCGCAAATGCAGGCGCGTGATGTGATGATTCCCCGATCTCAAGTAGTGATGGTTTCACGTGATGCATCTGCTGAAGAAACATTAAAGCTTATTACGGAAATGGCACATTCTCGTTATCCTGTCATCGATGATGATCGAGATGATGTTATTGGTATCTTGCTTGCCAAAGATTTATTAGCTGCGGTGGTTTCTGCGGATAGATTTGAGTTTGATCTTCGAGAGATTATGCGCCCTGCGGTGTTTATTCCTGAAAGTAAACGTCTGAATGTTTTGTTGCGAGAATTTCGAGCACGTAGAAATCATATGGCAATCGTTGTTGATGAGTATGGTGGTGTTGCAGGCATGGTTACTATCGAAAATGTGCTGGAACAAATTGTGGGTGAAATTGAAGATGAGCATGACATTGATGATGATGCGCCCATCTTAAAACATGATGACTCAAGCTATACAATCAAAGCTTTGACGTCAGTGGAAGACTTTAATGAATATTTCTCCAATGATTGGAGTGATGATGATTTTGATACCGTTGGTGGCTTTGTTATGAATCACTTTGGTCATCTACCTGCACGTGATGAGCAAGTCACTATAGGCAATTTTAAATTTACGGTAATGAGAGCTGACAATCGACGTATTCATTTAGTAGAAATGACGGTTCTAAATAAAGAATCAGTCACATCTGGTTTAGATGATGAGCCGAAAGACTAATAAACACGCTTTAATTTGATGTTATTGAGATAAGGAAATGTAAATAATGTCTAAGCTATCTTGGCCTAGCAATGTTGTCGCTTTATTTGCGGGTGCATTGCTACCATTCTCCTTTTCTCCTTTTCATTATTATCCACTAGCAGTAGTGAGTTTAGCCTTGCTGTTTTGGTCGTGGAATCATACTTCAGCTCAACAGGCTGCACTGCGTGGTTTTCTCTTTGGAATTGGAATGTTTGGTGTTGGAATTTCATGGGTCTATGTTGCCATTCATGATTTTGGTCAAGCCAATGTTGCTTTAGCAGGCCTGTTAACAGCTTTATTTGTCAGCTTTTTGGCCTCTTACCTCGCTTTGTTTGGTTGGATAATTCACCGTTTAACAAAAGGTAAATTAACAACGCTTGATACGGCACTATTGCTTCCAGTTGCTTGGTTGGTGTTTGAGTGGTTTAAAGGTTGGTTCTTAACGGGCTTACCGTGGTTGGAAGTCGGTGCTGGGCAAATTGATGGCCCATTGAGCGGTTATACACCCGTAATAAGTGTGTTGGGTGTGTCGCTACTAACAGCAGTAACAGCTTCTTTAGCTCTGATTTCTTGGCAAAATAGACAATGGTGGCCAATTATTGTTGTTGGCCTAATTTGGGCGGGGGGTGGCTTTCTTAAAGCGGAGAAATGGACGCTGCCTGTTGATGAAACACTTCAGGTGACAATTATTCAAGGTAATATTCCACAAGAGATAAAGTGGGACCCCGATCAGTTTTTTAAGACATTGGCGTTATATCAAGCAAGAACAGAAGAAAACTGGGAGAGCGATTTAATCGTTTGGCCTGAAAATGCTGTAACAGTCTTTCACCATCAGGCAAAAGAGTTCTTTCTAGACCCGTTAGCTCAGCTTGCAAGGGAGAATCAGACTGAATTATTACTTGGCTTACCTGTTCTAGATCAAGAAACAGAGCACTATTACAATAGTATGATGACTTTGGGGAAAGAGGAGGCTTTCTATTATAAAAGTCACTTGGTACCTTTCGGAGATTATATTCCTTTGGAATGGTTGAGAGGCTTGATTTCATTTTTTGATTTACCTATGTCTGCATTTCGCCCTGGGCCGATCTCTTCAGAGCTAGTAAAGCTTGCTGGACAGCCTATAGGATTGTCTATTTGTTATGAAGATACATTTTCTACAGAAATATTACGTAGCTTGCCTGAAGCAACGATCTTGATTAATGCGACTAATAATGCGTGGTATGGAAACTCTTTTGCGCCGCATCAACACCTACAGATCTCTCAGAATCGTGCTTTAGAAACGGGCCGTCCGTTAATTAGATCGACAACAAATGGAATTTCAGCCTTTGTTGATTTTAAAGGTCATATATTGAAGCAAACACCCCAGTTTCAAGAAGCTGTACTCACGGGAAAGGTTCAGCCTCGACGAGGAGAAACCCCTTACGTTAAGTGGGGACAACTGCCTTTGTTACTATTGTCTCTGTTCATGTTGCTAGTGTGGGCGTATTATCGGCGAATCAGTAACGGTATTCAGGTAAATTAATGCAGTTTTTAACCATACAGCGCATTCTAGGTATTTTATTAGGGCTCTTTAGTTTTACACTTTTGCCCCCTATTGCAGTATCAATGTATTACCAAGATGGTTCAACTCAGGCCTTTGTTGATGCTTTCTTGTTATTACTGCTTGCGGGCGTGGCTTTTTGGTTTCCTGTGCGTAAGCATCGAAAAGAGCTAAAGGTGCGTGATGGTTTCTTAGTTGTTGTGATGTTTTGGGTAACATTGGGGATATCAGGAGCAATACCCTTTTTCATGACACAAGTACCTGCGATGTCATTTACGGATGCGGTATTTGAGTCAATGTCTGGCTTAACTACAACGGGGGCCACCGTCTTAACTGGTTTAGATGATTTACCCAAAGCGGTATTGTTTTATCGTCAGTTTCTTCAATGGTTGGGCGGTATGGGGATTGTTGTTTTAGCGGTCGCTATCTTGCCGTTACTAGGGATCGGGGGGATGCAACTATATCGTGCTGAAACACCAGGTCCAATGAAAGATTCTAAGTTGACCCCGCGCATCACGGAAACTGCTAAAGCACTTTGGTATATCTATTTAACATTAACAGTTTCTTGTGCAATCGCTTTTCACTGGGCGGGAATGACATGGTTTGATGCCATTGGACATAGTTTTTCGACTGTTGCTATTGGTGGGTTTTCAACTCACGATGCTAGCATAGGCTTTTTTAATAGCGCTACGATTGAAATGATTACGGTAGTGTTTATGTTGCTGGCAGGAATGAATTTTTCACTGCATTTTTTAGCATGGCGACATCGCTCTATAAAACATTACTTTGCTGATTCTGAGTTGCGAGTTTATTTATGGATCTTGGCAATTATTTCTGTTGTAACATCAACGTATCTCTATTTTACACATACATTTGAAACACCTTGGACGGCGATTCATCAGGGTATATTTCAAACGGTATCAATAGGAACAACAGCAGGGTTTACCACAACTGATTATTCTTTATGGCCCGGTTTCTTGCCAATCTTGCTATTAATGACCAGTTACATTGGGGGCTGCGCGGGTTCGACAGGGGGCGGAATGAAAGTAATCCGTGTGATGCTGTTGTTTAAGCAGGGGTATCGTGAAGTTTTACGCTTGATTCACCCTAATGCCATTTTTGCTATAAAAGTAAACAATAAGGCCTTGCCACCTAAAGTAGTAGGCGCGGTATGGGGTTTCTTTGCTTTATATATTTTCTGTTTCAGTATTATGCATTTATTTTTAATGGCAACAGGTCTTGATATTGTGACCTCGTTTTCTGCAGTCACAGCCTGTTTAAATAACCTCGGCCCTGGCTTGGGAGAGGTGGGCGCTAATTATGGTGATATAAATTCACCTTCTAAATGGGTATTGTGCGTTGCAATGTTATTAGGCCGTTTAGAGATCTTTACTTTGTTGGTTGTATTAACCCCCGCTTTTTGGCAGCGTTAAACGGTGACTGAATTATCGAAATGGGATGCGATTTATAGTCAAAAAACGGATCAACCTTCAGCGTCGTATGTATTGACAGAGAATCAACACCTATTACCCGCGCATGGTAAGGTTTTAGATTTAGCCTGTGGTCAAGGTGGAAATGCACGATTGTTGGCTGACTTAGGCTTAAATGTACTCGCGTGGGATACTTCAGAAGTAGCCGTTAAGCAATTAGATGAGTATGCAAAATTAAAGAACGTATCAATTGATGCTCAGGTCAGAGATGTCATAACATTTCCTCCTGAGGTGAATAGTTTGGATGTGCTGGTGGTGAGCTTTTTTCTAGATAGGCAGTTATGTCCTAAATTGATCGAAGCTTTGAAGCCGGGGGGCTTAATTTTTTATCAAACCTATTGCCAAGTTAAAGTAAACGAGCAGGGACCGAAAAATCCTGATTTTTTATTGGTAGATAATGAGTTATTACGTTTATTTTCAGCGATGAAAATACGCGTTTATCGCGAAGAGTCCCTATTAGGTGACCATCAGCAAGGTTGGAGAAATCAGGCTATATTGGTCGCTGAGAAGCCGTCTTAGCGTATGTTTCCGAATAATTTGGGTATAGAACTAGAACCAAAAGCAAATAAAACTTGCTGTTACGAGAATTGATCAGTAAAATTGCACGGTTCTAAAGCCCTGATTTAATTTTTGTTTGGGCTAAATAAATTTTTAAAACACATTAACGAGAATAGATATGAAAGCGGATATCCATCCAGAATACAGCGAAATCGAAGTTACATGTAGCTGTGGTAACACTTTTAAAACACGTTCTACTCGCAGCACTGCGTTGAGCTTGGATGTTTGTGCAGAGTGTCACCCGTTCTACACAGGTAAGCAAAAAATGCTTGATACTGCTGGTCGTGTTGACAAATTCCGTCAAAAATACGGAAAATAATTTGACGGGCCTATTCATTGGGTCAACAAAGAATATGATGAAAAACGTAATTGTCTTAATAGATCGCATACGTGAAAAATTCCAAGGCCTCTGCTTTTTAGCAGGGGCTTTGTTGTTTTTGAGCTTAACGGGTTGCGCTCAGAACCCTGTTAGCGGCAGTCATGACTTTGTGATGTTGAGCGAAGACAGTGAAATTTCTCAAGGACGGACAAATCACCCTAAAATAATAGCGCAATATGGCCGTTATGAAGATGAGGCCGTACAAGACTATGTTCAGGCTGTTGGTGAACGTCTGGCAGCTGTTAGTCACCGAGATAATTTGATTTACAGGTTTACAGTATTAGATTCCCCCGTTATTAATGCCTTTGCACTTCCGGGTGGTTATATCTATATTACGCGTGGCTTGATGGCTTATCTTAATTCTGAAGCAGAATTAGCTGCAGTGTTGGGGCATGAAATTGGTCATGTTACCGCAAGGCATGGTGTTCGCCAGCAAAGTGCTGCTCAAGCAGCAAACCTCGGTTATTTGCTAGGTTCATTATTTTTTCCAGAATTACGAGCAGGACCATCACAAGAAATATTCAACCTTTTTGGTGGCGCACTGCTGAGTGGTTATGGCCGTGAACACGAGTTAGAGTCTGATGGCTTAGGCGCTGAGTATCTTGCTAAAGCAGGCTACGAACCTAAAGCAATGATTGATGTGATTCGGGTATTAAAAGCACAAGAAACCTTTGCGGCAGCAGAAGCAAAAAAACAAGGGCGCGAGGCTCAAGGCTACCATGGTTTATTTGCGAGTCACCCAGATAACGATACTCGTTTACATGAGGTTGTTGGTGCGGCAGAACAATTCTCAGAAGGTCGAAAAGGACAGGTCTTACGTAATAAATATTTAAACCAGATCAATGGTCTTGTTTTTGGTGATAGTGAGGCGCAAGGAATTCGTTCAGGGCGTCACTTTTATCATTTAGCGATGAATTTCTCTGTTGATTTTCCGATTGCATGGCAAATTAATAATAGGCCAGATAGTCTGCAAGCTGTGGCCTCAGGTGGAAAGGCTTTTATTGAAATGCGGGCTACAGATCTTAATCGTAAATTATCACCAAAAGAGTTTATTAAACAGCGTTTGAAGCTAGATACGTTAAGGCAAGGCCAAGCGCTCTCAGTGAATGGTCTGAAAGGCTATAGTGGTCTGACGACTCTGAGAGATAAACCTGTACGAATTTCAGTAATATATTATCGAGAGAAAGCATTCATATTCTTTTCTAGCGTGAAAAACATCAAAGACTTTGCCCGTTTTGATGTTAATTTCCTAAATACTGCAAAAAGCTTTCATGCTTTAGAAAAAGATGAACAGCACTTGGCTAAAGCATTGAATTTAGAGATCGTTAACGTCAGTAAATATGATCATTATGCAAAATGGGCAAGCAAGTCTCGCATTAGCAATAGTCCACTATTGCAGTTGAAATTACTTAATGGCCACTATCCTAATGGTGAGTTGCAAAAGGACATGCGTGCCAAACGGGTTAGATAAGCTTAAGTAATCTAAACTCAGTATAAGCATAGCCTACAATACCTTTATTTTATCGACTCTCAGCGTTGAATTTACTTCCAATAGCTCGATATTGCAGAGTGAATTCGCCTATTTCTTATTCTAATCTTGATTATTAGTGAAACAGACTATTCTCACTCTCGAGTTCAGGTTGGTTTAGAATAATTCCCCGCCCTCATTGCTATCAATGGTAGATATATCAGAATGGAATTGGCTCGGCGGTGTTCTTTCGGTAGGTACAAACTCGGCGCGAAATGTTTCACTAATGGGTTTGACTGTATCAAGGCCTGCAAGCAAACCTGTATCAGGATCAATTTGCACGGTAATCATATCAACTGGTTGCTGAAGAGGAGCGTCGGGTAAGTCGTTAAGTGCAATTTTCATAAAGTCTATCCACATTGGTAATGCCGCTCGTCCGCCAGTTTCATAACGACCTAATGTTTTAGGTGAGTCAAAGCCAACCCAGCTAATCGCAACAAGTTCTGGGTGGAAGCCATTAAACCATGCATCAATTTGATCATTGGTTGTACCCGTTTTACCTGCCAGATCACGCCGCCCTAAAGACAGGGCCTTACGACCTGTTCCAAAACGAACAACATCTCGCAATAAGGTGTTCATAATGTAATTATTTTGAGCTGTCATGATTCGAGTCGCAGGTTTTATATTGCCTTCTATTTCATCTTCTTCAGCATTAATGGCATCGTTGATTATGCAGGTTTCACAGACAGTCAAAGGATCTGCTTGCATGATAATTTCACCATTTTCATCCTCGATCCGTTGAATGATGTATGGCTCTATACGATAGCCACCATTTGCTAATGAAGAGTATGCTCGAGCCATATCCCATGGGGCCGCACTACCACTACCCAAAGCTAATGAAAGGCTTTTTGGCATTTGTGTTGTATCAAAGCCAAACTTCTTGGCATAGTCGATGACATAGCTAGCGCCAATATCTCGAAGAATTCTGATTGAAACTAGGTTGCGCGAGTTGGTGAGTGCAACTCTTAGACGAGTAGGGCCAAAAAACTTACCGCTATAGTTTTCTGGGCGCCAAACATTCTCATCAGAAGGGCTATCAAAGACGACAGGTGCATCATTAATGATACTTGCTGCTGTATAGCCTTTATCAAGTGCGGCAGAATAAATGAAAGGTTTAAAGCCCGAACCAGGTTGTCTGCGTGATTGAGTTACGCGATTAAATTTGTTCTGGAAGTATTCAAAACCACCATTAAGCGCTGTCACCGCACCATCAAAAGGTGAAACAGCAATTAAGGCACCTTCGGCTTCAGGTAGCTGGGCAAGCTGCCATTTTTCATCACTATTTTGATGAAGGTGAATAATATCTCCACTGGAAAGCACATCGCTTGCCTTGCTAACAGCCTTCCCTCGACGGTTAGTTGATAGTTGTTTTCTTGCCCAAGCTAGCGAATCAATATTGAGCTCAATCAACTCATTATTTTTTACATAAACATTAGCGATCTCGGCCGTTGTAGAAATCACAAGCCCAGGGTGTAAAGGACCAATGCTTTCATAGCCAGAAAGTATTTGCTCGAAATTTTCCGTCGTCATTGCTTCTTCAATAGCTGTATTATTTTTAGCACCTCGGAAACCATGGCGTTTATCGTATGCAATCAATGCATTTTGTAATGCTGAATTTGCAGCTTTTTGATGTTTTGCGCGAATAGTGGTGTAAACATTTAAGCCCTTGTTATAAGCCTCATCACCATACTGTTCGATAAGTTGTGTACGAACCATTTCGGCGATATAAGGGGCGTATACTTCAACATTACGATTATGGTAGCTCGCTGTAACTGGCGCTTGAATGGCTGTTTGATAATCTTGTTGGCTAATATGGCCGACTTCCCACATACGACGCAGCACATAATCTCGACGCAGTAGAGCACGATCAGGGTTGACGACGGGATTAAATTTTGACGGGGCTTTTGGCAGTCCTGCAATCATTGCAAATTGAGGCAACGTTAACTCTTGCAATGCTTTCCCATAATATACTTTTGCGGCAGCTCCCACGCCATAGGCCCGATTGCCTAAGTAAATTTTATTTAAATATAAGGTTAATATTTCTTCTTTGCTTAGTTTTTGTTCGATCTGTAGGGCAAGAATTATTTCATTAAGCTTTCGAATATATGTTCTTTCACGACTCAAGAAAAAGTTTCGGGCAACCTGCATGGTAATCGTACTACCACCTTGTGCTTTAACACCTGTGGTGGCAAGTGAGTAAACGGCACGTAAAATACCATGGTAGTCTACCCCTGGATGCTCAAAAAACCGGTCATCTTCAGATGCTAATATAGCCTGAATGAGGTGGGGAGGAACGTCTTTGTAATTAACTGGGATTCGTCGTTTTTCACCAAACTCAGCAATTAATTGGCTTTCAGCACTAAAAATCCTTAAAGGTACTTGAAATTGTATTTCTTTTAAGCTTTCAGTGTCAGGGAGTTTGGGAGCTAGAAAATAATAAATAGCAGCTAGTGTAACTGTAAGTAAGGTGCCCAAGAATATGGCTAGTTTAAATAGTTTTCGTAACAACGTGAACATAAAAAGTCTTTGATTTTGAAGTCTAAAATGACAATGACACCCAGTATATATAATGATTAACTTTACACAACTGAAATTAGGTATAAATACGAAACTGTGACAAAGAAAATGTGATTTTGTTCCACTTTATAAAAAATAATCTATTTATTGATGAACTTTAATTGTATTTTGATTATTTTTGAACTATAGTCTTAAGAAACTACATTAGGTTTAAGTAGTAAGTAATTTTTAATTATTGGTAATTGAGGCAGACATGTTTGGACGATCACCCCAATCTCTGTTAGGGATAGATATTAGTTCATCAGTAGTTAAAGTGCTGGAGCTCGGCAAGAAAGGCGGCAAGTATAGCGTTGTTTCTTATGCTGTTGAGCCTTTGCCAGCCAACGCTGTTGTTGAGAGTAAAATCGAAAATAAAGAAGACGTTTCTTCAGCGATAAGACGAGCGGTGAAGCGATCGGGTACAAAAGCTAAAGAAGCGGCTGTCGCTGTTTCTGCAAACTCAGCTATTACAAAAATAATCGCGTATCCAGCATCATTATCTGATCGAGAAATGGAAGAGCAAATTCTGCTTGAAGCAGAAAGTCATATTCCTTACCCGTTAGAAGAAGTTCGTCTAGACTTTGAAGTGTTAGGCGCTTCTGAAGCTGACCCCGAGGTCGTAGAGGTATTATTAGCGGCATCGCGAAGTGAAAATGTTGACCTTCGTACAGAAGTACTTGAAATGGCAGGCTTAAAACCTAAGCTAGTCGATGTTGAAGCTTATACCGTAGAAAATGCTTGCTCACTTATATCATCTCAACTTCCTCTTCATGGTAAAGGCTTAACGGTTGCTGTTGTAGATATTGGCGCAACAGTAACAACACTGCATATTCTCGTCGATGGGAAGATTGTGTTTACACGAGAGCAGGCTTTTGGTGGTCGAATGTTGACAGAGAATATTGCTCAGCATTATGGAATGTCTACGTCAGATGCGGGACAAGCTAAAAAAGAAAATAACTTACCAGATGATTATGGCCCTAAGGTATTAGAACCGTTTAAGCAATTAATGACAACGACAGTGACGCG
>Ga0209495_1000482_pt1 | contig 30990 bp, 38 predicted proteins | sample EN1Hudsemesocosm_FD_184629 | JGI IMG/M metagenome (GOLD analysis project Ga0209495, IMG submission 184629) | Methane-oxidizing microbial communities from mesocosms in the Hudson Canyon - EN1E Hudson Canyon (SPAdes) (version 2) | ecosystem: Environmental > Aquatic > Marine > Cold seeps | place... | reverse complement strand
CTATTACGAGAATGCAAAAATACGTTGCCAAACCGACATCACTTCGCTCTCCATGTCGATCCTGGCGTTGATTTTTGGTCTATTAATGGGCGGTTTAAAATTGACCACGGTAACAAGCTATTCAACTCAAAATATTAGCTATAGAATGGCCACATACGTCTTTGTTTCTTGTTTTCTAAGACAATAGGCGCTGTTAAAGGTGGCCCTTGTTTGATATCACAGTAAGGCGTGAAAAAGAAAATTAATAGCCTTATATTAGATTTATGATGTGACAGCCAATATGCAAGTCAATGCCGATGGTACCTTTGACAATGTTATATTGTTAGAGTCGATTGACTCGTTCACTCTTTGCTATAAGAGTAAAGGTAGTTAAGCTGAATGAGCAGATCTCTTGGTTCTTACTACACATATTGAGCTCTAGCTATCTACAGAAGGTGAAAAGTGACCAGCGAATAAGCTGGCGTTAAAAGTTATCTGGCAAGGCAGATGCCTAACCATATGATTAGCCTCCATTAATCGTGGCTTGATTTTAGTAAGTAGCGTCAAGCAAGCCATGATCCGTTAGGTATAGGGCGATATCTTCAAAATCTTGGTGGGTATTGCTAACCTTGCTTAGTAATAATGCCCCCTCTAAGCATGCTAGTAGCACATTAGACTTTTGATTTGCTTGGGCGTCGTTGTGAAATATCGCTTTTATGAGCCATTGTTTATTTTGTTCAAAGAACAAGGCGGTTTCTTTATGGATAGGTTCAGGTAAGATATCTGTTTCTGTGGCTAATACACCACACAGGCAAATATTTTTATCAACCACAACGACATGCCGAAACAAGTCAATATAGCGACTAAGCCTTGCTTTTGGTGTGTTTTCTTCTTGGCATATTGCATTTAATAATTCGATAAAACGAACTGTGTAGCGTTGGGCAATGGCCAGGCCGAGATCGGCTTTTGTAGGGAAGTGATAATGAATACTCGCACTTTTAATACCAATTTGTTTTGAGATACCTCTAAAGCTAAATGAATTATAACCGCCGCTACGGACCTGATGTTCAGCGATATCCATAATTTTTTGGGCTGTTGAATTGGGCATAGAACTCTTCTTTGTATAGGTAAGTTAGGCAAAGTATATCACTTTTAGCTATCTACCTAAAGATAGGTGTTGACATTACTTTCCTTGGAGGGTATCTTTGGTTTCAAGGCATCAAACTATCTACTGGAAGATAGTTTGATGGTGTGCTTTTAAACTAAATTTTTAAACTATATATAAGGTGAAATAACGATGACTACGAATAACATTGCATTGATTGTCGGTGGTTCAAGTGGCATGGGAAAAGAAACAGCTGAGCGTTTATTACGTCAAGGTCACTCAGTGATGATATTGGCTCATAACCCGGTAGGTTTGGCAGAAGCTAAATCTGATCTTGAAAAAAGAACTGGTGGCAAGGTTGATACTGCCGTAGTCGATCTTTACAACCCTGAAGCTGTTGCAGAATTTATTAGTCGTTTAGAAAGCGAAACTCGGCATATTAATTATTTGGTAAACGCAGCTGGTTTCTTCAAGCCCGTTACTTTCCTAGAACACTCTGAAAAAGACTATGATCTGCAATTAGATATCAACAAATCTTTCTTCTTCATTACGCAAGCCGTTGCTAAAAATATGCAGCAACATAAAGGGGGCGCCATCGTCAATATAGGTTCTATGTGGGCACATCAAGCCGTTAAGGCTACTCCATCATCTGCATATTCAATGCAAAAAGCCGGCTTACATGCACTCACTAAAAACTTAGCCATGGAACTAGCTGACGACGGTATCCGCGTTAATGCTGTCGCCCCATCAGTGGTTCTATCCAGTATTTACAAATCATTTATCGCTGAAGATGAGATCGAAGAGACCTTGCAAGGTTTTAACGACTTTCACCCAATTGGTCGAATTGGCACCACATCAGATATTGCGGATGCGATTGAGTTTTTACTGTCAGATAAAGCCGCTTGGATCACTGGAACGGTGCTAGACGTTGATGGCGGTGTTATGGCTGGTCGTAACTAATTTTTATGTAAAAAATCAGTTATATTTAATCGCAAGGAACTATTGCAAATAGTTCCTTGCATTTAGGAGCTTTAAGTATAATTAACTTTTAAAGGATGGTGAAAAAATGAATGACTTGCCCTTAAATGGAATCAAACTCGATGATCTAGCGGCCTATACACAAGTGATCACAGAAAACCCAGCAGAAGCCATCTCAGAGTACGGCATTATTGCCCAATGGAAAGGCGGTATTCATAGTGAGATCCGCACGTTAAATCAAAAGGTCGGTAGTAAGGAGATCATCAAAGACTTTCGCTTTCAAGTCGGTGAGCCCGAAGAGTTGCTTGGCAATAATGCTTACCCAACCCCTCAAGACTATCTGCTAGGTGGAATGGCTGGTTGCATGATGGTGGGATTTGTTGCTGGCGCTAGTGCGCGGGGAATTAAACTGGACGAAGTGAGTTTGACGATAAAAGGCGCACTCAATCTACGTGGCTTTTTAAATGTTGATCCAGATGCACCTGTTGGTTTTCCTGAAATTCAATTTCATTTTGATGTAAAAGGCGATGCCAGCCAAGCTGAATACGATGAAGTGATTGCAGGTGTACAGCAGTTCTCACCCAACTATCGAACCATAAGCGATGCAGTTAAGGTATCAGCTTTAGCAATGTAATCGTGCCATTTTGATTTTCAGACTAAATTATGGCCACTGATATTCATTACAGTGGCCACTTTACTCAATCTGAGTCGTTTGAATTTTTATCGTTAAGGTAACTCAATATGAAAGGCAAACTTGTAGTGATCTCAGGATATGGTCCGGGATTAGGAGAAAGCTTAAGAAACCACTTCGAGCACGCTGGTGCACAAGTTGTTGGGATCTCTCGTCATTCAAGTGAATACCGCGCCGACATGACTAAAGCGAATGAAGCGATAGATGTTTTTGATAAGATACTTAAACAGTATGGAAGGCTTGACATTGTCATACACAATGTTGCTCGCTTAAGCAGAGGCCTACTAAACGATGTTGATCCAACCGAATTTGAATTAAGTTGGCGATATAACACCTTATCTGCTTTTAACCTTATAAAAGCTTCACTTCCCACCATGTTAGATCGCGGGGAGGGAAAGCTATTTTTTACTGGGGCAACAGCAAGTGTTCGAGGTAGTGCTGGTTTTGGCCCCTTTGCTTCCGCTAAATTTGCATTACGGGGTATGTTGCAATCTTTGGCTCGAGAGGTGCATCCCAAAGGGATCCATGTCGCGCATCTGCTACTTGATGGCATTTTGTGGTCTGAGCTCAGTCGCCAGCGTTTTCCTTCACTAACAAAAGAGCAGGCGATTCTCCCTGAAGAAATTGCTGAAACCTACCTTATGCTGGCCAATCAAAAGTCATCAGCATGGAGTCATGAATTAGATATCCGTCCATCTGGAGAAAACTTCTAATGGAAAATAAAACCAACCGTCTATCAAACTCTTCACTACCGCAGGTCGACCTTTTACAAACATCAGTGATCATAATTGGCGCAGGTCTCAGTGGACTATATGCTGCTTATTTGCTAAAAAAACGCGGCATAAACGCTATCATCCTTGAGGCCAGAAGTCGTATTGGTGGCCGGATCCACAGTATTCCCTTCCATTTTAATGAAGGTAGAAAACACCAAGACAATGCCAGATATGATATGGGCCCTGCTTGGTTTTGGCCGGAAACAAACCCATTGTTCGAGGCCTTAGTAAAAGAGTTAGGCTTAATTGCATTTACACAATATAGCAGTGGAGACTATTTAATTGATGAGTCAATGGATAAAGAGCCTAAAGCCTATCCATCACATTATATAAATCAACCGTCCTCTCATCGACTCGAAGGTGGAATGCTTTCCATCATCGAAGGCTTGCTTGAAACACTAGCCCCCAACTCAGTCATATTGGATACCCAAGTCACGACAATAACGAAAACAGACAATGATGGTTACCAATTAACGGCAGTAAAAAATGGGCAAGAGATTGAATTTAAATCTAATTGCGTAATTACTGCAATGCCGCTAAGGCTGTTAAATCAATCGATTCAGTTTTCTCCGGCTTTGCCGTTACAGGTTCAAAAAAAGATGCAAAGCCTACCAACATGGATGGCAGCCCATGCTAAAATCCTAGCGCTCTATCCCACGCCATTTTGGCGTGCTCAAGGCTTCTCTGGCTCGGCCATGAGCTATCTTGGCCCCATGGCTGAAATCCATGATGCTTCGGCTAATCTGACAAGTAATGGAACAGGACGTGGGGCACTATTTGGTTTTCTAGCAGTAAATGCAATGGGACGCCAAACCGCAGGGGTTGAAACCTTAAAAGCGATGGCAATAAAGCAATTAACGCGTATTTTTGGCCCTCACGCAGCGGAGCCACTATCGATTGAACTACTGGATTGGTATCAAGAACCTTTGACGGCAACTCATGAGGATTCAGCCAACCTAGCACATCCTGTTTATGGCTTAGGATCCAGCAGCGAAGATGCTACACACCCTAATTTGATGTTCGCTGGAACTGAGGCGGCCAGCAGAAATGGGGGCTACCTTGAGGGGGCCTTAGAAGCAGCTGCAACGGCAGTAGAATACTGGTATCAGAAGCAAGGTTAGGTGAAGTTAGCTTTCAAACCGTCTGTTTCTCAAGCATCCACACCTTCTACCTTTTGACAATTACTCCCAGACTATTACATTAAAATATTTTCAAAACTTTAAGTAAAGACCCCTTATCCCAGTCAGCCATTTGCCGCTTGATTTTAATGCCTGCTCCAGTCTCTCTTTTTGCTTTGAATAAGTTTAGTATGATATGCCGTACCATCGCTACGTTTTGATCTACATTCCCCATTCGCAGATGGTGTTGATCTTCAAAGGCTGTATCAAGTGTCCAGTCTAGGCAATTTTCGACGCCCCCGTGAGCACGGACATAATGCATATATTTTTGTGCATCATTATGTTCAACACTACCTATAAAATAACGTATCTCTTATTATCATTCATTTTAAGATAATGTCTGGATCTAACTTTGGCTATGCTTGCAAGGTGTCAATATGAATGTGCTTTTGTTAACCAATCAATCTTATTGCCTAAGGTGACTACACGTTCTTATATACCACCATGCCCTTTATCTATGGCTTTATCAGTATTAAGTGTAGATAGCGAGTTAGCACCTTTGGCAACAATAATCTCGACTTATTTTTTTTGAGTATTGATTGCCTCGGTGGTAATAATACTCCCTTTGATATCTAAATTTTTTAATATGGTAGGAAGTGCTGTAATTTCATGTGATTTTTCAGTAGCTTTTACTTGCCCTAACGTCAATTGATTATCATGAGGCCATCCACTCATCATATAATGGGAGCGTCTGAGACATTTACCATAGGCTGCTGTGCCATGCTCTCACAATAAGTATTGCTCAAACCAGCGAGGTGTAATCAATGAATAAAACCTTAGTTATAGGATTATCCCTATAGATTGGTTGGTATAGTCTGACAACCTTCAATACCGCAAAAAAATTCGGCAACATATACGGAGAAGATCCACAGCTTGCATCGGAATTAATAAAAAAATACAAGCTAGTGCCTACATAAATATACTAAATATAAGATTACTACGCCGATTTGGCCATTTATTCGATAGATAATGCCATAAAAACCCCAATAAAAGCATGGAATAATATTCTATGGATGGTGAGAGGTATATTAATAAAATGGAAAAAGACATGATCAAAGTATATGGGAGTGAATATGTTAAATGTTTAAAAAAAATATCACCTTTATGCATATCTTCGACTCCCCACAAGATAATATTATGACTATATTATCTTACTATGAGTGTTTGGTTAAAAACTAATCTGGCTCGGATCTACTTGAATATTGGTCTTTATATACCATTTTTATAAAATTGGCTGGTAAATCAGTGGTTGAAGATTCAGCCAAAGATATAATGATCAAGTAAAACTCTAGAACCTTGAAGCCACTTTTTTCATTTCCTGATATTTTTTGATGGGGTGTTATATACCTGTGTCCACTGAAGATGCTGATTTATACAAAAATGAAGATCAGGATATGTCCTATAAAAGAAGTAAGGCTTAGTCCAGACCCAAAAATTGATTTAGAAGAACTTCACGGTGCAGATCGTGATGAACGGGTTTGCTATCGGACTAAAGCGGTTTCACTCCCCTCAGAAGGTTGAACAACTAAAATGATTCACCAAGCCTTACGCTTGCATGAAACCAGTAATTAATGACTATGTAAAAAGAGAAGTTAAAACCCGAAAATAGCATAGCAGTCAAATTGATGGCTTTGTTATGATCGGGCTTAGCTTATTTTCTAGTAGCTCGTAGCATCCATGATGTTTTTTCATGGATTCGCATACGATCTGAAACCAATGCTGCTGTTGACTCATCATCTGCTGATTGTGCCAGCTTTAATACTTCTCTGCAGGTTTTAACTACTTGCTCATGCCCCTTCGTCAATAAATCCACCATTTCTTCCGAATTTGGAACGCCTTCAACTTCTCGAATAGAGCTAAGTCTGGAAAACTCTTTGTATGTCCCGGGAGCAGCAACATCTAAAGTACGAATACGCTCTGCTACATCATCTACCGCAACTGCCAATTCATTATAATGCTCTTCAAACATTAAGTGTAACTCTCGAAATTGTGGGCCACTTACATTCCAGTGAAAGTTGTGCGTTTGTAAATACAAAGTATAAGAATCTGACAAAAGACATTTTAATCCTTCAGCAATTTTCTGTCTGTCATCAGTATCTATTCCAATATCAATATCAGTCATTACATTTCCTTTCTAAATTATAGTTCACGTTTAAAGCATAACAGTATATCTAACAGACGAAATTCCCGTTAGATATTTTTAGTGTGGTTGGTCTAAATCCATTCTTACTACAAAGCATAGCGATCAGCAACTCCTTTTTGCTAGGAACACTATATTCCCAACTGTTCACGAATTAATCAATCTCCGCTTTGGGCAGTGTATTTAATCGGTCGATGCAATATACTAATATTTACGTCAGTAAACGGCGTGTTGCAGATAAAACAAAGACCTTTTATTTATTACACAGAAAGTCATCATATGGGTCCGTTAGAGGAAGGGTGAGTCGCTACAAAAATTTGATCTGTGCTTTGATCGACTCCTCCATGAAAGAGACAGACGGGATACGTCCGGCTCAACGAAGTCGTTCAAAGTTGGCACTGACATTAGCAGAGCGTGAAGAAATATCTCGATCAGTTATTACAGGCGGTTCAATCAGAACAATCACCCGCTCGCTTAGATATACTCACTCTACGATTAGTCGTGAGTTCAAGCGTAAAGATGGCAGGCAATCTTAGTGGGCAACTCAAGTAGACCTTGCTGCCCCCCCCCTGTCGAATAGTGTTTAGGGGCTAAACCTAATCATGCTGACAGTGCCTACTATTCTTAAAGCTAGCGGCATTGACTATTGCTCATAGCAGTGCTGTGACAATCATCGGCCCTATAGCAGAGATCGGCATCAGTTTTGGGCAAATACTCCAGCGTGTCGCTATTTTTTCGATAGCTTGTTTTGGGTATTTAAGCCCATGCAAGCGGCAAAAACTTGACACGGCCATTGATGCCTTCGGCTCCCCACACTTCCGGCGTTCATGTCGATTTGCACATTGCTCTGGAGAGCAAAACGCAGCACCAACATTACCTCAATAACTCTATGGCAACAGAAATCCTGTTGTTATATTATTCTCTACTGTCGGCTTTCGCCCTCTATTACGAGACTGTAACAATGCATAGCCTAGTGTGGCGACTAATCGACATTACTTCGCTCTCCATGTCGATCAGCAGAGGAATTAGGTGACCTTGCTTAATGTCATGGGTAAAGTCAGAACGCAACACCCGATGCTATGTATGAAGCTAGGCTGCAACCGAGTATCATTTTCTTATTTTTCGAGGTTATCTTTTAGCCATCTTTGGCTTCAAACAAATCAATTCTAAGTTTCGCTGTGCCATCATCTTGCAATACCCACAGCTCTTTAGTGATGATGCCTTTGGCTTCGTTCATAGTCCAGTTAGACTTAATAATTGCAGCTCGAGGTGATATTACTTCAATTTCAGGCATGATATAGCTCACATTAGAGAAGCCTTGGTCGATCAAATTTTGCCAAAATGCTTTTATCGCATCGGTGCCTATGTAACGCCCAAAGGGGGTGGCCACCATTTCAGCATCAGATTCATAAGCATCAGCACATTGTTGTGCATTACCTGTATTGAAACCTTCAATCCAGCGGGCGCTTGCTTCCCAGACTGCTTTTTCAACCTGTGCCTTAACATCGTCTGTTAAGCTTGGTTTCGTCTTTCGCGTATGTTGAAATAGGGCACCATGACCTGGAATTATCCAGTCGACTTTTGACGCTATGTTTTTACGAGAACGTTCAAGAGCATCATTATCATGAGCTAATGGGTCTTGTTTAGGAAAGTAATCCGGCCCCCACCAAAGATGGGTTAAGGCGTAAACACCTTCGGCAGTATTGACTATTAAGCTAGCATCTTCACTTGTATGTCCAGGCGTACGTACGATAGTAATTCCAGGTGCAATAATAAAATTATCCGGGTGGTCTTTCCATAGATCATGTTGATAGCTAGCCCAATGGTCGACTAAGATAGCATTAGGAAACAAGCCAAGTTGAGTATTATGATCGGGGTGATGGTGGCTGATAAAAACGTGTGTGATATCACTTGGCGTTAAGCCTCTTAGCGATAATTCTGCTAAGATTTTAGGCCAGGCTCCTTCTGCCGCCATACCAGGATCCGCAATTAACTTGGTATGTTCACCTTCGACGAGTGTTACTGTACTGCCGACCTTACGCATACCATCATCCTGAGCACCGGGTAAAAAACCATGGCCTTCAATAGGTGTGACATAGCCATTGTGTAGAACCGATACTTTATTGTCTGCTAGGCTTGGCAGTGCAGTGATGAGCATAATACAAAATGAGAAAAACAGTCGTGGAGTGAGCATCTATACTTTTCCTTGAAAATTAATGTTGAGAGTAATTCATTATAAGTTTTTTTATAAATAAACCAATGCGAAACAGGTCAAATAAACAGGCAAAATAGACAGCATCAACATACCTTTTTTATTGATATCAGCATAATGTGTTGTCCCAGAGTGCAATTAGCAGCTGTATACAGCTTGACTGGTATTTTTGTAATAGCGAATCGGCTAGCTCATGCTGATAGTTCGGAAAACGATAATGGATATGCCGTCGGAGAAGTTGATGTTAAAGACCAGCGTAGCGCGATACCTTATTTTAAAATCAGTCACTGACAAGCGTCAAATGAAGGTGGCGTAACTGTTGTGAGGTTTAATAGTCGGATAGTGCACGCTTGATTAAACAGTGCGGTGACACAGGTAGACTTTGCCCCTCCTCCGTATACTGTTAATTATTTTAAACCCTCCATTTGATCTTTTGTACGCCCAGCAGTAATTGAAACATTGCCAGTTTTGTTTTGAAATTGCTTCATATTCAACTCCAGAACTAAAATATAACAAAGTCCTATTTCATAACGAGCTCAAGTAATAGCATTTATGTCAAAGCTTGCCCCATCATCACACTTTGCTCAGTTTTAAGCTCTTTTATAAAGCTCGCAGCTTGTTTAGGTAAGAGTATAACCACTGTTGATCCCATATTAAACCGGCCCATTTCTTGCCCTTTTTGCAGGGTAATGGCCTCTTCCCCACTATAATTCCAATATTGAATTTGTTTGCCATAAGGGGGGGTAATTTGACCAGACCAAACCGTTTCCATACTGCCGACAAAGATTGCGCCAACCAACACCATAACGATTGGCCCTTGGTCAGTATCAAATACAGTGACAACTCGTTCATTGCGTGCAAATAAATTTGGCACCGTACGTGCTGTACGTGGATTGACTGAAAATAATTTTCCTGGAATATAAGCCATTTTAGTCAGTGTGCCCGTCATTGGCATATGTATTCGATGATAATCTTTTGGCGATAAATAGATTGTTGCAAATTGCCCCTGTTCAAATTGTTCTGCGAGTCCTTCATCCCCACCTAGCAACTCAACAACACTATAATGCCGCCCTTTGGCTTGAACAATTCGACCACCACTAATAGGCCCAATTTGGCTGATGGCACCATCGACAGGTGAAGTAATAACATTTTCACCTAGCGCAATTGGGCGCACACCTTTCCGCAATTCACGTGTAAAAAAGGCATTAAAGCTATTAAATTGAGTTAAATCTGTTTGCGCGACTTCAGCAATATTGACCTTATATTTAGCTATTATAAATTTAATAAATACATTTTTAAACCAAGTACATTGGCTTTGCGTAAGGCTATGCATCAATACAGATAGAGCATGCTGAGGAATAAGGTATTGCGGCGTAGTAATAAACTTGTCCCAGAGAGAGGCGTCTGTTTTACTTGTTTTAGGCATTTTTTTTTCAGTCAATTTTCTTATTTCCCTTTTGCTTATACAATAAGCTTGTCATAATTTAATCCATTTTACATATCTTTAGGAGTATTCCAAACAATGTTGAAAATAATTCGCTATCTATTACTACTTGTAATTTCACTTACAGCCTTGCCAATATGGGCTGAAGATGAAGGGGTTGCTCAAAAAAAGGCTATTTATTACGCCATTGCGGATCCTTTCACCATTAACTTTCTCAGTCAAAGCAGTCAAGAAGCACGCTATTTACAAATTAAGGTATCGTTAATGGCGCATGACCAATATATTATTAACCAAGCAAAATTAAATTTACCGATGCTTCAAGATGAACTGCGCACCTTATTCTCAGAACAAACACTTGAGATGGTAAATTCCGTTAAAGGCCGAAAAGAACTTCAATTATCAGCTCTCAAAACAGTTAAAACAATATTAAAAGAAGAAACCGGTAAAGATAATATAGATGCGGTTTACTTCACGAGCTTTATCTTACAATAAGATTGGGCACAGTAATTGCTTTTAAATCATACATATAATTAGGACTTTAAAGATGGCTGAACAACAAGATGATGTCGCAGTAACTGAAGAAGCATCCGGCGGAAAATCTAAAATGATGATAATCATCGCAGTGGTAGTGTTAGCTATTGCTGGAGCTGGTGCATTTTTATTTCTAGGGAGCGAGGATAAAGCCTCTGAAGCCTCTGAAGCCTCTGAAGGCCCTGCGACAGAAGAGGCTGTAGTAGAAGCAGTCTCTGTTAGAAAACCCCCTATCTACTTCAGTTTAAAAAAACCACTGGCCGTCAATTTTAGCGAACAAAGTAATGGTGCTGTTCGTTACTTAGCTGTTAAATTAAAGGTTATGGCGAGAGAACAAACGACCATTGATGCCTTTAAATTACATACTCCAGCTATGCAACATGAATTACTAATGTTTTTATTTGGCCAAAAATATGACGATTTAAATACCAGTGTAGGTAAAAAAGTATTAAAACAACAAGCATTACTCACTATTAATGACGTATTAGAAAGCCAACAAAGCCCAGTTAAAATAGAAGCCGTGTACATTACTAGTCTGATAATGCAATAAACCAATGGCCGGTCAAGACATACTCTCACAAGATGAAGTTGATGCCCTTCTCAATGGAATGGGTGGCGATGAAATAGAAACTGAAGTTGAAGCCGAAGATAATAGTGAGGCTCGCGGATACAACTTTGGAAATGAAGATCGCATCATTCGTGGGAGAATGCCTACACTTGAAATGATCAATGAACGTTTTGGTCGTTACCTACGAATTAGTCTATTTAATATGCTTAGGCGCTCCGCTGAAATTTCAGTAGGTGGTGTACAGGTAATGAAATTTTCTGAATACATTCATACCTTATTTGTGCCAACCAGTTTAAATATATTTCAAATGCATCCACTTCGAGGTTCAGGACTAATAGTATTTGAACCTAAATTAGTCTTCGCCATCTTAGATAATTACTTTGGTGGCGAAGGGCGTTTCCAAGCTCGTATTGAAGGCCGTGAATTTACGGCAACTGAGTTACGTGTTATCAATATGGTTCTAGAATCGTGTTTCAAAGATCTCACAGAAGCATGGTCTCCCGTGATGAATATGGAATTTGAGTTTGTAAATCATGAAGTTAACCCTCAATTTGCAAACGTTGTGACTCCAAGTGAAGCAGTTGTTATATCAACATTTCATATAGAGCTTGAAGGCGGTGGAGGCGATATACATATCACCCTTCCTTATTCAATGATCGAGCCTATTAGAGAATTACTTGATACAGGAATCCAAACAGATAGCTCATCTGACGATAGCCGCTGGAAAAAATCAATGCGTGAAGAAGTGTTGCTAGCAGATGTTGATATTTCAGCTAAATTAACCCATATAGACATGAATTTAAAACAAATCCTAGCATTTAAGACTGGTGATATTTTACCAATTACGATGCCAAAAACGGTCGTGTGCAGAGTTGAAGACCTGCCAATGTTTCATGCCACCTTTGGTCAGCATAAAGACAAAACAGCGTTGAAAATTACCAGTGTAATTGAACATCCTAAAGATACATCACCTCAATTTACACTGAGAAAAAAACAAGAGAATTAATTATGAGTGAAGATAATCAAAACGATCAAGAGGTTGCAGATGAATGGGCGGCTGCCTTAGAAGAGCAAGAGCCAACTGATGGTGCGGAAGAAGATCCCTGGGCTGCTGCTCTAGAAGAACAATCAGATTCAGAAGAAGCTAATCCAGCACCCATTACGCAACTTGATGACGATGCTGCTCCTCGCAATCCTGCTATTGATATCGATTTAGATATGGTTTTAGATATTCCCGTCACTATTTCAATGGAGATTGGCCGCACTAAGATAAATGTTCGTAATTTATTACAATTAAGCCAAGGTTCAGTTGTTGAGCTTGACCGTCTTGCCGGTGAGCCAATGGATGTCCTAGTAAACGAAACCTTAATTGCTCATGGTGAGGTGGTTGTCGTTAATGATAAGTTTGGTATTCGTCTGACAGATGTAATCAGTACTGAAGAACGTATTAAAAAATTAAAATGATTAAGCAATTTGCTAATCTTTCAGCATTCATATACTTAAGCCTCTCGACTCAGTTATTGCTTGCGGCCGAACAAAGCACTGGGAAAACACTTTCAAGTTCTCCTATAGGAGCAGGTGCTTTATTTGAAACATTGCTAGGGCTCATTTTAGTATTAAGTTTGATCGTTTTCCTTGCTTGGTTATTACGTCGAACAGGCCGGTTTCAAATGACAGCCAATGACGAAATTAAAATTATCGCTAGTATAGCGCTTGGCCCACGAGAACGAGCCGTATTATTACAAGTGGGCGAACAACAATTACTCGTAGGCGTGACAGTTCAACAAATCAATACATTACATGTGCTAGAAAAACATATAACTTCAGATAAAAGTGAAGACATAAGTGCCGGTTTTGCTAGTAAATTAAATAAAATGATGCAACTAGGAGCCTCTAAATCATGAGTCGCTTACTACTCGCATTATTACTACTTGCAATGCCTCTTATTACTTTAGCTGCAGATCCTGGTATACCAGCAGTGACACTTACAACTGGTGAAGATGGCGGACAAAATTATACCGTTACCTTACAAATTTTAGCGTTAATGACGGTGTTAACGTTGCTACCAGCAGCGTTAATGATGATGACTTCCTTTACGCGAATAATCATTGTTTTATCTATTCTTCGTCAAGCAATGGGTGTGCAATCAACACCTTCAAATCAAGTATTGATTGGCTTATCTTTGTTTCTAACTTTTTTTATAATGCATCCCGTGTTCGATAATGCTTATCAAACTGGTGTTAAACCTTATATGGATGGAGAGATACAGGTATTAGATGCCGTTGAAAAAACCACTGGGCCCTTTAAAGAATTTATGCTGGCTCAAACGCGTGAAAGTGATATTGAATTATTTGCAACTATTGCGGGCCATGGTCAAATAAACACTGCTCAAGACGTGCCTTTCTCCATATTGCTTCCCTCATTTGTCACTAGCGAACTTAAAACAGCCTTCCAAATTGGCTTTTTAATATTCATCCCCTTTTTAATCATTGATTTGGTGGTTGCTAGTGTATTGATGGCTATGGGTATGATGATGTTATCCCCAATGTTAATTTCCTTACCTTTTAAACTCATGCTATTTGTATTGATCGATGGCTGGGCATTATTAATGGGTACATTAGCCTCAAGTTTTTATATTTAGCGATGACGCCTGAAACAGTTCTCACCATCATGCAGCAAACTTTACAGGTGATCACCATGTTACTTGCTGTCATTTTATTGCCTGCGTTATTTGTCGGCCTTTTAGTCAGTATGTTCCAGGCTGCTACATCCATCAATGAACAAACATTAAGCTTTATTCCTAAATTATTGGTCACTATCTCAGTGTTAGTCTTTGCAGGACCATGGATGCTTAGCGTACTAACCGGTTACGCACAACGCGTTTTTGAAGACATTCCGTTTCTCATCGGCTAGTCATGGAATTTAGCGAGGCAGAAATTGGCGGCTTATTTGGTAGCTATCTATGGCCATTTTTTCGCATTGCTGCATTAGTCATGGTGGCCCCCATATTTAGTAGTAACTTTGTCAATGTGCGTAGTCGTTTATTGATAGCCTTGGCAATTAGCATTATCATTGTACCCAGCATCCCTAATGTTGCCCCAGCCATTTCAGCTCTTAGTGGTGAAGGGTTATTACTGGTTGCTCACCAGATCCTCATTGGTGCCTGCATGGGCTTTATGCTTCAATTATTATTTAACGCTTTTATCATTGCAGGGCAAATTATCGCCATGCAAATGGGTCTTGGTTTTGCCTCGATGGTTGATCCTCAAAACGGTGTAACAGTTCCCGTTATAAGTCAGTTTTATTTAATCTTTGTTACCTTAGTATTTATCAGCATCAATGGTCATCTTATTTTATTGCAAGTATTGGCTGAAAGCTTTATTACCATACCTGTATCTGCAACAGGCTTAGCATATACTAGCTTTAGAGATTTAGTAGCACAAGCTTCGTGGATGTATGCGTCAGGTGTACTCATCGCATTACCTGCAATAGGCTCATTAATGATGGTTAATCTTGCATTTGGAATCTTATCTCGCGCCGCGCCGCAAATCAGCCCCTTTTCTATTGGTTTCCCTCTGACTATTATGTTGGGTTTTGTCATTATTTATGTCACGCTCCCAGCGGTATCTATTCATTTAGTTAATCTGTCTGATGAAATGCTGCAAATGATTCGATTATTTGTGAAGCCCAATGGCTGAAGATACGGGTCAAGACAAAACGGAACAACCCTCCCCCAAGCGTCTTAATGACGCTCGTGAAAAAGGCCAAGTTCCTCGCTCCAAAGAGTTCTCCACTGTATTAGTGCTGATAGCCAGTGCTGCTGCGATGCTATTTTTAGGCGAGCGAATAATTCGAAGTGTAGCGAAGGTAATGGAAAAGTCATTCCTGTTTTCACAAAAAGAGATATTCGATCCTGCTGCACTCGCTCATCATCTGCTCTATTCACTAGAAACGATCGCTTTTGACTTAGGCTCTTTCTTAGCCATCACCGCATTAGCAGCAATTATTGCTCCCGCCAGTTCAGGCGGCTGGAATTTTTCGATCAAAGCCATCGCAGTTAAACCCGAAAAACTTGACCCATTAAAAGGGATCAAACGTATATTGGGCCCACAAGGCTTAATTGAGCTAGTAAAAGCCCTCGCTAAATTCATTCTGATCGGTACGATATCTACGCTTATTATTTGGGGATTACGTGACCAATTATTGACGCTTGGTCAGCAAGAAGTCACCGTTGCCATGGCTGATTTAGGCTATTTAGTATTGTGGGTATTCATGATTATTTCGGCTAGTTTAATTTTAATAGCCTTAATCGATGTGCCTTTCCAACATTGGAATCACATTCGCCAGCTTAAAATGACCAAACAAGAAGTTAAAGATGAAGGCAAGGAAACAGATGGTAATCCTGAACAAAAAGGCCGAATTCGACGCATGCAGATTGAGTTGTCACAACAACGTATGATGCAAGAGGTTCCACAGGCTGACGTAATCATTACCAATCCAACTCACTATGCTGTGGCGCTACGCTACGATCAAACAGGTTCTGGTGCTCCTATTGTCGTGGCCAAAGGTTCTGAACTCATTGCCCAGCAAATCCGTATGGTTGGTGATGCCAATCAAGTTCCTATTTTATCTGCTCCCCCGCTTACTCGGGCAATTTATTACAGCACTGAAATTGGCGACGAAATTCCAGCTGGTCTATATATTGCAATAGCCCAAGTATTAGCATTCGTCTTCCAATTACGTCGCTACAACGCTCGAGGTGGTAACAAGCCTCATATCAATACGGAGGGCTTGCCAATACCAGATGAATTAAAACGAGATTGAAATGGAAAATAACGATATTACTGCCCGACTAAAAGCTTTCATAAAAAGCGGGTTAGCGGCTCCAATAGTCCTAGTTGCACTACTTGGGATGGTCGTAATCCCCCTTCCCCCTTTCATGCTCGACATGCTGTTCACTTTCAATATTGCACTATCACTTGTCATTATGTTGGCAAGTATCTATGTACTTAAACCGCTTCACTTTGCTTCCTTCCCTAGCATTCTCCTTATCGCTACCTTATTACGTTTAGCACTGAATGTTGCTTCAACTCGGGTGGTGTTATTAGAAGGTCATACCGGTACCGGTGCTGCTGGTGATGTTATCAAGGCCTTTGGGGAATTTGTTATAGGTGGTAACTACACCGTCGGTTTTGTTGTATTCGCAATTTTAGTCATCATTAACTTTGTCGTAGTAACAAAAGGTGCGACCCGTATTGCGGAAGTGAGTGCACGGTTCACCTTAGATTCTATGCCCGGTAAACAAATGGCGATTGATGCCGATCTTAATGCCGGTTTAATCGATCAAGATGAAGCGCGTTTTCGTCGTGATGAAATAATGCAAGAAGCTGATTTTTATGGCTCGATGGATGGTGCCAGTAAATTTGTTCGAGGTGATGCTATTGCAGGTATTCTAATTCTATTTATCAATATAATTGGCGGCTTCATCATAGGTGTTGCACAGCACGATTTAACTTTTTCTGAAGCGGCACACAATTACACCTTACTCACTATCGGTGATGGTCTTGTTGCTCAAATACCATCACTCTTACTTGCTACAGCGGCAGGTTTATTAGTTACCCGATCAACTAAAGAACAAGATATGGGTGATCAAATAGTGGGCCAATTATTTAAAGAACCTAAAACACTTGTTATCACCGCAACCATTCTTGGTGGCATAGGCCTAATTCCTGGCATGCCGAATGTGCCATTTTTGATTCTTGCCATTGCCGGTGGAACCACAGCATGGACAATTTCTCAACGCCAAAAACTTGCCGAAGCTGCTTTGTCTATAACGCCTGCTGAAACCGAGAGGCCCCAAGAACAACGAGAACTTGGCTGGGAAGATTTAAGCCCTGTCGACCCAATTGGTTTAGAGGTAGGTTACCGGCTTATTCCTTTTGTTGATAAAAACCAGGGTGGTCAATTAATGAATAGAATCAAAGGGATCCGTAAAAAGATCTCTCAAGAATTAGGTTTTTTAATTCCACCAGTTCATATTCGAGATAACCTAGATCTATCGCCAACAGCGTATCAAATTACACTTTTTGGCGTGACATTTGGTGAGGCTGAAATTCATCCTGAAAGAATGATGGCAATCAATCCTGGTCAAGTTTTTGGCGAATTAGATGGTATTAAAGGTCAAGATCCTGCCTTTGGCTTAGATGCAGTCTGGATTGAGACTAGCCAACGTGAGCATGCACAAGCACAAGGCTATACTGTGGTAGATGTAGATACTGTTATTGCCACGCATTTAAGCAAGATTCTACAAACACATGCTCATGATTTATTAGGTCGTGAAGAAGTTCAGCAATTACTAGATAACCTAAATAAAACGGCTCCTAAATTAGTAGAAGGTTTAGTCCCTGACGCATTACCTTTGGCAACCGTTCAACGTGTATTACAAAACCTCTTAGAAGAGAACTTACCTATTCGTGATATTCGCACGATTACGGAAGCTTTATCAGAACAAGCAGCACGAAATCCAGATGCAGAGGCATTAACAACTGCAACTCGCATGGCACTTAGCCATTCTATTGTTCAACATGTTAATGGTATTCAAGAAGATCTACCTATTATTACTTTAGACCCTGAACTGGAACAAATCTTGCTTCAGACTCTTCAGGCTACCGGAGAAGGTGGCGCCAGTCTAGAACCAGGATTAGCAGAAAATATGCATAAAAACTTACAAGATGCTACACAGCGACAAGAAATGACCGGTGAGTCTGCCATTTTAGTTGTTCAAGCGGGACTGCGCACTTGGATTTCTCGTTTTATTCGCCACTCAATTCCTAACCTGAATGTCTTGTCGTATAACGAGATACCTGATAACAAACAAATTAGAATCGTTGCTAACGTTGGTCGTTAGACTCTGAGGTCATTATTATGAAAATTAAACGTTTCCAAGCTGCTGATGTTCGTCAAGCCATTAAAGAAGTGAGAGATGTGCTTGGTCCAGATGCTGTTATCTTGTCTAATAACCGCGTAGATGGTGGCGTAGAAATAGTAGCTGCGACAGATTATGACGAATCACAATTTCAACAACCACGTCAAGCTGAAGTAAAACAAGAGCCGAAGGTTGAAATAAATCCTTCTGTAAGCATCCCTGTTCAACAGCCTCAATTTGAACCAGCATTAGCAGCTCAAAATGTATGGTCACAAGAACCGACACTCATTCAGATGCGAAAAGAAATTTCTGGCTTGCGTGATATGTTGCAAAATCAACTTTCTGATCTCACTTGGAAAGATATGGAGCGTAATAGCCCAACCCAAGTACAAGTATTACAACGTCATTTACAAATGGGTATTCAGGTTGATTTAGCCAAAAAGATCACAGCACAAACCAAAGGTATCGATGACATTGATATGGCTTGGCGTCAATCACTCGGCATGCTTGCTAGTGAAATAGATGTGTATGATGACGATATTATAAGTAGAGGCGGTATTTGCGCACTTGTGGGCCCAACCGGGGTAGGTAAAACAACAACCGTCGCAAAAATTGCTGCGCGCTGCGCCTTAAAACATGGTGCTAAAAATGTGGCTCTAATAACCACAGATTGTTATCGCATAGGAGGTCAAGAACAGTTACGTACTTATGCACGAATTCTTGGCGTGCCTGTACGTGTCGCTAAAACGCATGAGGACTTAGCTGCCGCTTTAAATGACTTGCTCGACCGTCGCTTTATTTTAATTGATACAGCTGGTATGAATCAACGTGATGTGCAGTTAGCTGAGAAGTTTTCTGTGCTAAAACAGCAATCCCCTAAAATAAGAAATTACTTAACTGTGTCAGCAACCACCCAAGCAAGCGGCCTAAATGATATTATTGGTACTTTTTCAAATCTTGACTTAAGAGGGTGTATTTTGACTAAGGTAGACGAAACTAGTAGCCTCGGTGGTGCAATCTCAGCATTAATCCGTCATAGATTAACGCTAGCGTATGTGTGTAATGGTCAGCAAGTACCTGAAGATTTTGGCCTTGCACGTCCTAATACACTGGTTAAACAAGCGAGTGACTTAATGAACGCAGAACAATTACAAATGGATCCTCAAAGTTTATCCACTTATGGAGGAATGGCTGCCTATGGCTAATGATCAAGCCCATGGTCTTAGACAAATGACTAATACAGCTCGCCCGGTCAAAGTTATTGCTGTAGCAAGTGGTAAAGGTGGTGTTGGTAAAACAAATATCACTGTTAACTTGGGCACAGCACTAGCGGCTCAAGGCAAGCAGGTATTATTACTTGATGCCGATCTTGGTCTAGCCAATATTGATGTCATGCTTGGTCTACATCCTCAATACAATTTATTGCATGTTTTAGATGGCAGTAAAACACTTGAAGAAATTATCGTTGAAGGCCCCCACGGATTAAAAATCATTCCTGCTGCATCAGGTGTTCAGAAAATGGCTGAACTTAGCCCTGCTGAACATGCCGGTTTGATTCAAGCCTTTAGTGAAATGGATCAACATATTGATATCTTACTCATTGATAGTGCAGCTGGCATTGCCCACAGTGTGGTGAGCTTCACCCGCGCAGCACAAGAGGTAATTGTAGTGGTATGTGATGAGCCCGCTTCTATTACTGATGCATACGCTTTTATAAAGTTATTAAGTCGTGAATATAATGTTGCCCGTTTTCATATCATCGCTAATATGGCACCGAATATTCAAGAAGGTCGTGAGCTATTTAATAAAATTTCGCTTGTCTGTGACCGCTTTCTAGATGTCTCGCTTGATTTTATGGGCATCGTTCCCTTTGATAATGATTTGCGTCGTGCAGTTAAAAAACAGCGCGCTGTGGTTGAATACATCCCTAGAAGTAAGTCTGCGATAGCATTTACACATTTAGCAAAAAAAATAGCTTATTGGCCAGTACAAAAGCAGCCCAGAGGTCATATGGAATTCTTTATTGAACGCCTCATTCAAGCAAGTATGGATAGTCCCTAGGTGAGGTCGGGCGTCGCTATGTATAGCCAATCAGCTGAGACAAGCAAAGCTCTGAAAGAGCTTGTTGAGCAGCATGCTACCCTCGTTAAGCGCATTGCTTACCATCTAATTACACGGCTCCCACACACCGTTGATGTCGACGATTTGATTCAGGCAGGTATGATGGGGTTGCTTGATGCAGCGAACCATTACAAGGCCAACCAAGGCGCTAGTTTTGAAACCTATGCAGGGATCAGAATTCGAGGCTCAATGCTTGATGAAATTCGTAGAAATGATTGGGCCCCTCGGTCTGTTCATAAAAAAGCACGTGAAATAGCTGATGTAATAAAGGTTATTGAGCAGCAACAAGGTCGTCACGCTTATGATTATGAGATAGCGAAAGCCTTAAATATTAGTTTAGAAGAATATCATCAGCAATTACATAACTGTTCAGGCCATCAGGTATTTAGTCTTGATGAATTTAATAGTAGTGATGAAACGCATGCCCAACCGATAACGTCAGAGTTATCAGGGCCTGTTGACACGCTTCAAGCTAATGATTTTGAGTCTGCGCTGGCACAAGCAATAAAAACACTCCCTGAGCGTGAACGAATCTTAATGGGATTGTACTATAATGAAGAATTGAATTTAAAAGAAATAGGCGAAGTATTAGGCGTCAGTGAATCTCGTGTCAGCCAGCTGCACAGTCAAACAGTGATTCGACTTCGCTCTATATTAAATGATTGGTTAAATTGAACATAGTAAGGAGAATATAATTTTGGATAAAAACATGAAAATTCTAGTTGTGGATGATTTTTCAACTATGAGACGAATTATAAAAAATTTACTTCGTGACTTAGGGTTTAATAATACCGTAGAAGCAGATGATGGCTTAACAGCGTTACCAATATTGCAGGCAGGAGGGATCGACTTCCTCGTCACTGACTGGAATATGCCGGGTATGCAAGGTATTGACTTACTAAAAGCTGTTCGTGCTGATGAAAACCTGTCAACATTGCCAGTGTTGATGGTAACGGCAGAAACGAAACGTGAGCAAATTATTGTTGCGGCTCAAGCAGGCGTAAATGGTTATGTTGTCAAACCATTTACAGCTGCTACACTGAAGGAAAAAATCGATAAGATTTTTGAACGTATCGACTCACAATAATTACGAAGGAACACTATGGATATTAATAAAACAGAACAAATTGAAGCTGCACGAGCCTTAATAGCCGCTTTAGAGTCTGGCGACGACAATCATGTAAAACAACAGCTTGGTATCTTAACTCAATATCAAGAAAATGAGCTATTCCATGAGGTGGGTAAGCTTACTCGACAGTTACATCAATCCATGAGTAACTTCAATGTTGACTCTCATTTAGGCGACTTGACTGAAAATCATACGCCCAACACGCGAGAGCGCCTTAACTACGTTATTAAAACCACAGAAGAGGCTGCCCATAAAACCTTAGGTTATATTGAGCAGACTTTACCCCTTGCATCTGAGCTTCAACAGACCGCTGAAAAAATCAATCAAAGTTGGCATCGTTTTCGCATGAAAGAAATGTCAGATGATGAATTCAACTCTTTAAGTGAAGAAATTGAAACATATTTGCCTGAAGTAACTCGTCATTCTGAACAAATTCATGCCAATATGACTGAAATGGTGCTGGCACAAGAATTTCAAGATCTTACCGGACAAGTCATTCGCCAAGTGATTAACTTGGTGGAAGAAGTAGAGCACAATTTGGTTCAACTCGTCAAAGTAGCAAGTAAGCACATTGGTGAACAACCAAAGAAAGATAAACAGGTTGATGCAATTAAGGCCGAAGGGCCACAAATTAATTCCGCAAACAACCCCAATGTTATGCATAATCAAGATGAGGTCGATGATTTGTTATCAAGTCTAGGCTTCTAAAGGATAACAACGATGGCGTTAGACACTAATGATGAAATCCTGCAAGACTTTTTAGTTGAAGCAGAAGAAATATTAGAAGGCTTGAATGAGCAACTGGTTGAGCTTGAAACTCAACCTGAAGATAGTGAGCTGCTAAACTCTATTTTCCGTGGTTTTCATACAATTAAAGGTGGCGCAGGTTTTTTAAGCCTAGATGCCATGGTCAATTTATGTCATAAATGTGAAGACCTATTTAACCTTTTGCGCCAGGGTGATCGTAGAGTGGATGCTAATATGATGGATACCTTTCTTAAGGTACTCGACATATTAAACACCATGTTTGAAGAAACAAAAGAGGGGGAATTTCCATCCGCTGCCGATCCAACAGTTCTTGAGAAGCTAGCCAATTATATTAACTCTAATGTAGTAGAATCAGCTGCTCCAGTCTCTGAACCGGCTCCGGAGCCAGAGGCCGTCATATCTCCAGATGTTAGCCCCCCCTCAGAAGATAGTGATGATATAACTGATGGTGAGTTCGAAGAATTATTGGATCAACTACATGGTGAAAGTACACCAGGAAAATCTACTCCTGATGCAGTAACACCACCCGCTCCTGCTGATAGTGATGATATTTCAGAAGATGAATTTGAAGCATTACTGGACGAATTACAAGGCAAAAAGAAACCTACAGCAGCAGAGTTACCTCAGCAAGTCGAGCCAAGTAAACCAGAGCCTGTAGCCACTGCTCCGGCTAAAAAAGTTAAGCCCATTATTAAACCCGAGCCAGCACCAAAAGGAAACGTATCTCCTGTCGAAAAAAAAGAAGCGGCGGCAAAACCTGCCGCTACAGCTAAACCAGCGGAAACAACAGTCCGCGTTGATACCGCTCGCTTAGATGATATTATGAATATGGTCGGGGAGCTCGTCCTTGTTCGCAATCGAATAAGTACATTAGAAACAGCTACCGAAGATGAAGAAATGTCTAAAGCAGTTAGTAATTTAGCAGTTGTTACTGGTGACTTACAAACTGCAGTAATGAAAACACGAATGCAGCCGATAAAAAAGGTATTTGGCCGCTTTCCACGCGTTGTACGTGACTTAGCTCGTACATTGGAAAAAGATATCAATCTTGAATTACGCGGCGAAGATACAGATTTAGATAAAAACTTGGTTGAAGCGCTAGCGGATCCTTTAGTCCATTTAGTAAGAAATGCCGTTGACCACGGTATTGAAATACCAATCATTCGCACAGCTGCAGGCAAACCTAGTCAAGGACAGATCATTTTAGGTGCAGCACAAGAAGGTGACCATATCTTACTGACTATCTCTGATGATGGAGCAGGTATGGATGCCGATGTTTTACGTCAAAAAGCAGTCGAAAAAGGTATGATGGATGAAGAAACGGCATCACGAATTTCTGATGCAGAAAGTTATGCCCTTATATTTGCACCTGGCTTCTCCCTGAAACAAGAAATATCTGATATTTCAGGCCGTGGCGTAGGCATGGATGTAGTGAAAACAAGTATCTCCAAACTAAATGGTGTTATCGACATACAATCAGAACTAGGAGTAGGCACAACTCTTTCCATTAAAGTTCCACTGACACTTGCCATTATGCCAACATTGATGGTGATGCTTGGTGAGCAAATATTTGCATTCCCATTAGTAAGTGTTAATGAAATTTTCCACTTAGATCTATCCAAAACAAATATAGTCGATGGCCAACAAACTATTATGGTTAGAAATAAAACCTTACCCCTTTTCTACCTAAGAAAATGGCTAACCGAAGCATTTAATGACAAAGAAAAGGCTGAGATTGAACATGTTGTTGTTGTTAATGTTGGCACGCAACGTGTCGGTTTTGTTGTCGATCAACTAATTGGTCAAGAAGAAGTTGTTATCAAACCTTTAGGTGCATTATTACAGAGTACAAAAGGTCTTGCAGGTGCTACAATTACAGGTGATGGACGGATCTCACTTATTCTAGACTTCCCTGAATTAATGGCTTCCTACGCTAATAGAGGATATTAGGTTCCCTGTGACAGTTCAGGCACTGAATGTTGACGGTTCAGGCTTTGTTCGTAAACGGCTATCTAAAATTATTTCGCCAGACTCCTTCATATTTATTGTAGGAGTGGCCTTGAGGAAATTGAACAAGTGAAAAGGCTGCAACCGTCATAACTATGGATATTGATGTGCCTGTAATATATAGTATTGATGCTTTTAAATAAATAATAACTATTCAATCCACCCAAGATTTAATGCTATCGAACTGGTCATCAGGTGGTGAAAAAGCAACATTAGATGTGAGTGCTGTTGATTATACGCCTAAACGCTTTTGTAAATTAGCTAGCTCAAAATTAGTATCTCTATACTTAACACCAAAGGAAAGAGTCCGTAAGGTAGCTATGTCATTAAAAAAACAATCATTTAATTTAGTTGTAATAGGCACTTCCACAGGTGGCCCCATTGCGTTACAACAGGTATTAAGCCAACTTCCAGCAAACTTTCCATATCCTCTGCTATTAATTCAACATATGCCTGCCAAATTCACACCTTCTTTTAGTGAACGACTCAATTCCCAATGTAAAATACGCATTAAACACGCTGAAAACGGTGATCTTCTCTCAGCGGGTACAGCCTATCTTGCTCCTGGTGGCACACAAATGCTCATCAGGGGAAATAGTTCGCAACGCTATCTTAAAATTCAAGCTGGCCAAGAAGCTCAGCTATACAAACCGTGTATTGACACTACATTAGAATCTTTAACTAACCAATCTGCAAAAGAAATTCTGACTGTTATTCTGACAGGAATGGGCTCTGACGGCTTGAAAGGCTGTCAAAAATTAAAACAATTAGGCGCCACAATTTGGGCTCAAAATAAACAAAGTAGTATTATTTATGGTATGCCTAAAGCTATTGTGGAAGCAGGCATAGCAGATAAAGTGTTAGATATTTTTGATATTGGCCATCATCTAGCCGAGCTTAAGTAGTCATGGATATTCTAAGTCTACTAGGTATTATCGTTGGCTTTGGCGCTATTATTGGCGGGCAATATCTTGACGGTGGTCATATTGATTCAATCTTAAATAGCGTTGCCTTATTCATCGTCTTAGGCGGCACATTAGGTGCAGTAATGTTACAAACACCTCTAAGCACCTTTATTCGCGCCTTAAAAATGCTCTCTTGGATCCTTTTTCCTCCTCAACACTCGTATCAAGAATTACTTGAAAATATCTTAGAATGGAATCAAGTTGCACGTCGAGAAGGCTTATTTAAATTAGAGTCATTAGCTGATATTGAAGAAGACCCTTTTATCCAAAAAGGTTTACAACTCATTTCGGATGGTGGAACGCCTGAAATGATTCGAGAAATTTTAGAAAATGATCTTTTTATAGGTGAGTCCAAAGACATTCAGTCTGCAAAAGTGTATGAAGCAATGGGCGGTTACTCCCCTACAATCGGCATTATTGGTGCAGTATTAGGTCTTATTCATGCTATGAGAAATCTTGCTGAACCTTCATCACTAGGCTCAGGTATTGCAGTTGCATTTGTTGCCACAATATATGGCGTCGGCCTGGCTAACTTGCTTTTTCTCCCTATTGCCAGCAAGTTAAAATCTACTATTGAACGTCGCTCTAGTTATTACATTATGATGATCGAGGGGATTATTAAAGTAGCTGAAGGTGAAAACCCACAGATCATTGAAAGTCATTTAGAAGTCTATATAGACTAAGATTATTATGGCACGCAGAAAAAAAATTGAAGAATCTCACAATCACGAACGTTGGTTAATTTCATATGCTGACTTTATCACTTTATTGTTTGCTTTTTTTGTCGTTATGTACTCAGTTTCCTCCGTTAATGAAGGCAAATACCGTGTCTTATCCGACACATTAGAGGCAGCATTTTCAGATCCAAAGCGTTCAATAGACCCAATTCAAGTAGGTGAAGTAGAGCGTGGTAATACAGAGAGAGTCCCTGAAAATAATCCAACAAATACCAACTCTCTTGAAACTATTGAAGTATTCACATCACCACCTGTTTCTGAAGAAATCATGCAGGAAATTAATGACATTAGCACCCAACTTAACGAGTCTTTAAAAGATCTCATAGACAGTGAAGATGTCAGTATCAAGCAAGGTGAAGACTGGATTGAATTGGAAATGAAATCAAACGTTCTCTTCTTTAGCGGCGAAGCTCGCTTAGCAAATAGCGCTGTACCTATTATCGGAAAAGTTGCTACTATTTTGAGAAGTTCGACCAATCTAATTCAAGTTGAAGGCTTTACTGACAACAATCCTATTAGTACGAATCGGTTTCCATCTAATTGGGAACTGTCAGCTGCGCGTGCAGCCAGTGTGGTTCATTTACTCGACCGTTATGGACTTAAGCCCAATAGAATGTCTGCGATAGGCTATGGCGAGTTTCAACCCATCGCAGATAATGCAACGCTTGAAGGGCGACAGAAAAACCGTCGCGTTGTATTAGTAGTATTAGGTAGCCAACACAGTCGACGATCATCAGAGATATTTTCTCCCCCACAAGAAGCAACTAAAACTAATGAACCAGACCAAGTTCTGACGCCTAAAAAGAACATACAAACTCAACCTAGATCAGGGACTACACCATGACTATCTGGGCTGTTGCAAATCAAAAAGGTGGCGTAGGAAAAACGACTACCGTCGTTAGTTTAGCCAGTTTATTAGCTGAACAAGGCCAACCGACATTAATTTTAGACATGGATCCACATGGTTCTCTAACAAGTTACTTTGGTCATGATCCTGACACCATAGAAAACAGTATTTATACCTTGTTCCAAAAAATGGACTCTAGTCCAAACTCTGCTATCTTTCATTCTTTAAAAAAGACAAATTGTAGTAATTTGTACTTATTACCTGCTTCAACAGCAATGGCAACGCTAGATCGACAATTAGGTGCTCAAGGTGGTAAAGGTCTTGTTATCAAAAAAACCTTAGCTGTGCTTAAAGATCGTTTTCCTAATATTTTGATTGACTGCCCACCTATGCTCGGTGTTTTAATGATTAATGCACTTGCAGCATGCGATCAATTGCTAATTCCAGTTCAAACTGAGTTTCTAGCGCTTAAAGGCTTAGAAAGAATGCTCCATACATTAGGAATGATTAATCATTCCCGTGAGCAAGGTTTGCCCTATTTGATTATCCCGACTATGTATGATTTACGTACAACTTCATCAGTTCAAAGTTTAAAAAGTTTGAACGATGTCCATGGTGTTGGCGTTTGGAATAAAGTCATCCCTATCGATACTCATTTTCGTGATGCCAGCAGAGCAGGTATCCCTTTACCTGTTATGACACCAGGTTCGCGTGGAGCCATCGCTTATACAGAGCTGCTCCACTATTTAACCGATATTGAACATAAGCCAGAAGCGCTACCCCATGTGTAAGTCTAATAGCCTTGCTGAGCAGCAACAAGCATTATCCAACTATTTACAGGACATGCTAACTGAAAGTACTGACACGCTACAAAGCAACAATATGCCACCAATCTCTGCTGACGAAGATTGGAAACGTTCACCTTTTCAAGCCTTATTGATTGATGTTCAAGGCCTACAGCTTGCTATACCAGAGCATCAGTTGCAAAGTATCCAACTTAAACCTAAACTTAGTGTAAAAATGAAAAAAAATAAACCTGACTGGCTTATTGGAATCGCGCAACAACTTCATATAGTAGATACAGGAAAAATAATTTTGCCTTCAGAATACCAAGATAAGAAAAATAATTCAGATTTTATAACTATAATTTCTGACGGAAAATGGGCGCTAGGCTGCAATAAAATTAATAATGTCATTACCTTATCACCAAGCTCAATAAAGTGGCGACAACAGGTCGGCAATCGTCCTTGGCTAGCAGGCACTCTTATTGAACAAAAATGCGGTATATTACATATCGATGCTTTAGTCGAACAGCTTGAAGTAGAAACACGTAATTTATAGTATTAGTTTGGCATGAACTCTGCTAGTACTACTCTAAACATAGGATGCCAATATTTTGTCGGCCTCCTTTTCTGGCATTATTTATTATTATAATGTTAAAGGTTAAAAATAATGAGTCAACATGACAAAGTAGTAGATGACCCTGTTTTACAATGGGTGACTTATCAACTTGAAGAAGAGACCTATGGCATTAATGTCATGCAAGTACAGGAGGTACTGCGTATTACGGAAATAGCGCCCGTACCTGGGGCTCCTGTCTACGTATTAGGTATTATTAACCTACGCGGTAATGTAGTGACAGTTATCGATACGCGAAGTCGATTTGGCTTACCATTACATAATAGTGATGATAATTCTCGTATTATTATCGTGGAGGCAAATGGTAGCGTTATTGGTATGCTAGTTGATAGTGTTGCGGAAGTAGTCTATTTGCATCAATCAGAAATTAATATCGCCCCTAACGTTAATAGCGATGACAGTTCTCGTTTTATCCAAGGAGTTTCCAGCAGAGAGGAACAGTTATTAATTTTAGTTGATGTTGATAAATTATTATCCGAAGAAGAAATATCAGATCTCGTGCGCGTATAGAAAGCATTGAATAGTGGCTGAGGATATAACGCCAATAGAGCCATTAACACGTTTATTACCGAGATATCCCCTCCTCCAGAGGATAAAGAGAAGCGGCTAGCTAAGGGCAAAGATAAGATAGCGATAATAAAACTGATAGTGATGATGAAACAAAACGCATCATGGACTATTTGATGAATATGTTTAAAGGGCGCTTTTATGCGCAGGAGTTTATAAAATGACAATTTATTTAACCATTGCAGGCATTGCTTCCCTCGCCACCTTAATTATCACCAGCACAAGTTATCGTTTATTCAAGCTAAATAAAGCGCAAGCTGCAAAAATTGCCGACTTACAAAATCAATTGTCGGCATTATGTGCAGGCGCAGTGGGTGCAGATAACAGAATAGTGAAATTTGAACAGGTACTTAACCAATTAAAAGAACATCAAAATACACTTGATCTAGGTATGTCATCACAACATAATTATGATCACGCAATTCGACTTGCTAGAAAAGGAGCTGGAATGAACCAATTAATTGACAACTGTAATTTAAGTGATGAGGAAGCCCATCTTATTAATCGACTTCATGGCAGCAATAATTCTGCTTTTAAACAAGAATTTCATTAAGCTTGGGGTAATGTATCTTTTGGCACTCCCACCAAGTAACCCTGAATATAATCAACGCCATAACTAATTAATAGATCCATTGTCGCTTGATCTTCCACAAACTCTGCAACTGTTTTCTTGCCCAAATTATGAGCAATATCAACCATTGATTTTACTAATAATTTATCTACTGAATCCTTCAGTAAGTTAGTAATAAAACTACCATCAATTTTGACTATATCCACAGGGAATTGCTTCAAATAGTTATAGGCATTGAAGCCGGCGCCAAAATCATCCAGTGCGAAACTACATCCCAACTCTCTGAGTTTTACTACCATCTCTTTTGTTTTCTCAAAATTTGAAATAGCAGATGTTTCAGTAATTTCAAATATGATTCTTTTTGGGTTTACGGCCGTTTCGAGCAATTTCTTTTCTATTAGAGGGTAAAGATTTCTATCTAAAAAGATATTTCCTGATAAATTAATCGTTAGCGATATTGTGTCAGGAAGAGTGGCAATAAGATCAAACGCGTGGTGCACCACCCATAAATCAATTTGATGAATCAACCCCATTGTTTCTGCGACAGGAATAAAATCATCAGGGAAATATAGTGCATCATCTACTTTCATACGGATAAGACACTCATAATGGCTTATTTGACCCATCGCTACAGAATAAATAGGCTGATAAACCAAGATGAAATTTTCTTGTTGTAATGCGGTTCTAATTCGTGGTGCCCATTCAACATTATGCCGTAATGTCGTCATTTCAGTATCTTCAGGGCTATACAAATTCACGGAGTTTCGTCCGCGTATTTTAGCGGTGTAACAGGCTTGGTTTGCATGTGCTAATACATCACCACTTTTAGCCGTATCGGTATGTGTTACAACTTTAACGCCAATGCTCACTGAAAGATGATAATTGTGTGTGTGATGTTCAAATACATAGCCATCAAAAAAGTCGCGTAATCTATCGGCTAATTCAACTGCTTCTTCACTTGTCACATTCTCAACTAAAATAGCGAACTCATCAGACCCTATTCGAACTAAGGTGTCTTTCACTGAAAAATAGCTGCGTAATTCATCAGATATTTGAACTAATAATGCATCGCCGGCTTGGTGACCAACAGCATCATTCAATACTTTAAAGCGATCAACATCGACATATAATAAAGCAGCCGAAGTACGAAAATTACGGATCTGTGTTAATTTAAAATCAAGCACAGTTTCTAACTGACGGCGATTTAGCAAGCCAGTTAAATCATCATGGCCGACTAAAAACTGTAATCTGGCTTCCATGACTTTTAATTTAGCCAATTCATCTTCAAGCATAGTTCGGTGCTGATAAGCGTTATCACGCTCTTTTTTCACCGCT
>Ga0209495_1000481_pt1 | contig 31066 bp, 25 predicted proteins | sample EN1Hudsemesocosm_FD_184629 | JGI IMG/M metagenome (GOLD analysis project Ga0209495, IMG submission 184629) | Methane-oxidizing microbial communities from mesocosms in the Hudson Canyon - EN1E Hudson Canyon (SPAdes) (version 2) | ecosystem: Environmental > Aquatic > Marine > Cold seeps | place... | reverse complement strand
GTGAACCAGCATTCATAGTCTCCGCAGAGATATATGTATCTTGGTCTACATCAATTACACCACCAAGTCCTGTCCAATTAGATGAAACTACACCTTCAAATCTATTAGTTGTTTCATTATATCTAATCGCACCATTACCAACTGATCCAGGTGTAGGTCGTGTTCCTACTAAACCTTTTGGTATAATTAAAGTTTGTGTAGAATTAATAGAAACATTACCAGAACCATTTGGTGTTAATATAATATTACCATTACCATTAACGGCAGATATTGTATTAGCTGCTAAATTAAGATTACCTAATGTAGAACCACCAACAACAGTAGTAGATCCTGATACAGTAAAATCACCAACAACAGCAAGTGTTGAAGCTTGTACTTGTACTTCACCTGAACCATTAGGGTTCAGTATTAGATGACCATTAGCATCTGTAGTAGATATTGTATTAGTATTTAATGTGATATTATCTACATTTAATACATCTATTTTTGAATTAGAATCTACTAGAATAGCAGAATCTGGTGTTAAGGTTCCAAGAGGATGATCTAATAAGTCGGTAAAATACTTACCGCCAATAATATCACCATGTACTGTTCCTGAATCATCACCTATGAATAGTTTTTCTGACGTAAATGAATACGCCATTTCACCTATCTGCAGTGACCCATCAACTGGTGCCGCTGCGGTGGTGGAATATTTAGTTTTTATTATAGTACCTGACATTTTAAATGTCTCCTGCTAATTAATGTTAGATTGTTTTATAATAGTTATAAAGTATATACTAAAAACTACCACCAACCACTGATAGATTGGGATGATCTATATCTGGTCGTATTTTATATGTTTGTGATGGTTCGTCCCACATAATAATAGAACCATCTACACGGGCTGATGTATCTACATCAATTAGTTCACTTAATCTTTGTGATTGTACATGAGATAATGACGTAACAGTTAATGAATTTTGTGTATCATTAAAACCACCTATAAGAGATGATGATTTTTTATCAGATAACTTACCTATAATTGCCATTTCTTATAAACTCCTTGTTATCCCACCTGTTATTTCAACTTGTCCTTCTATCACTCTTGTAATTATGTTGCTAATATCACTCTTTATTTCTACATCATATAAGTATCTACCAGGTCTCATCGCATTAGAAGTAGCAGCAGGTAAACCTATTACAACAACTCCATATGCTGCGTTTGTAACAGTACATACAAAATCATATTTAGTTTCTGACGATATTGTTCTTCTAATTTCAGATTTGATAGTATAACCTGCAAGATCTGCAGGTTCACCTGACATATCTTGGATCTTCAATTCTTCCGAAAAATCAGATCCTTGATCTATACTTAAATTTGCGTATATTGCCATTTCTTATATTTCCTTTCTATAATACTATTTATATTATTTACTATTTATAAATCTATCCACAAAGATATATACAAGCAACTAACTTAACTTCTGTAGGATCAGAGAATGTAACTGCTTCACGGACTTTAGCTACTGTATAAGATCTAATAATATCGTCATCTTGTTTCTTACCTTTACCTGCGATGCTTGAGGTTACTATGAGGTCACCTATTTCTAAGTTACCGCTCTCACCACATACGTTTACTTGTCCTTCTCCTAACGAGTTCATAGAAATGGAATCATGGGTGTCGATGTAATGGGTATACTCAGGAGCAATGTCTTGAACCTTTGAATCTGGGGTTACTCCATCGCCCTCTATGTAACTTACATCTCCCCCAAGCATCGCAGGGAACAACTTGGTTGTTAAAGCTGCCCTCTTCGTAAATACTCCAACAACACCCTTTTGATTAGAAGAAGATGAAGAAGACAACTCGGTGATTGTGTTACTTATATCCCCTTTAATTGTCACTCCATTATCAACCAGAATGTCACCCTCAACTGGGCTATACGACTTGTCGAGCAAACCCTTATGACATCCAGTAAATGGAGAAACCCCACCTGCTATGTAAGCACCCCCTGCTATGAACGCATCACCTGCGGAGTGAATACCATAAATTTCTCCTGTGGAGGGGACGTGCAGGGCAAGGTATGTTATACATTGATTATCGCCTGCAATCCAACCTGTTGTTGCACCACCCCACATTGAGGTATTATCTAGGTTACTTATGTAAGAGACAGAACCGTAAGACTCTCCACCCCCTTGCACCATTGCACCGTCAATCTCAGTTTCCCATGTTATTCCACCATTTGTTCCAACAAAGGTACACTTTCTGTCTGGAAGTTCCGCTGCGTATGAGGTGTGTTGAACAATTGCTCCTAAAGCTGAACTGTCTCCAATAGCCCCAAAACCTGCCGTAAAACTAGCTCCTGTATTAGTGCCAATAGCGATTAGTGCCATCTTATCTCCAACAGAAGTCTCTAAGGACGCTGCGGCAGGGGCAATACCTGCACCAAAGTTCGCAGGATCACCTAGCGAGAAACTCATCCCACTACCAATATCGATACTGTTAAGCATCCCTGTCGAGATGGCATCAGCGGATAACTCGGTTGCTGTAATAGTACCTGTGGTAATGTTTGACCCATGAATAATAGTTGTTCCAATAGTATCATCACTTAAATCTGAAAATGATACAGTTCCATTAAAATTATATGATCGGATAGTACTACCCGTGGTAACGGTTCCAGTATTACCATTCATACCCTCTACTACTGTATAAACACAGGCGAAGTACTTACCAACCGCTTCAGGAGTTACTGTTTGAGGATTCACAGACCATCCGGTACCCGAGAGAGTGGTCCACTGGTTTGTAGACCAGTTATAATTACTTTCACTTAAATACGGTGGTTGTGGATCAGTGTAGTCATTAGTCCAAAGATTACTAAGGTATAATGTTCCTGATGCAGTTCTTGCACCATTTTCACCGTTTGTGGCAATCCCTGGATTACCCTGAGAACCTGATGCTTGTACTATAACTCTGAACACATAGTAGCTACCTATTCCTTCAGGTCTCTGACCAAAAGTACTCCAGAGTACCTCGTCACCTGTTGGGTCAGCAGGTGCATCTGTCCAAGTGGTACCATTCGAATACCAAGAACCACCGTTAGCTAAATCTGTGGCGATAATCTGATCAGTAAGACCGTTTGGCAGACCGTTTGGTTTATTTACTGCAACTGTATGTAGCATTATAGAACCCGGTCCTGCAGGACCATCAGGACCTATATCTCCTGTTAATTTTGAAGGAGGTGACCAATGAGTAACAGGCCATGGTGATACACCATCCAATGGAGTTGTACCTAGACTTGTCCATATTCTCTCAGTAGGAAGGACGGATCCTGAAATATCCGCTAAATCATTATACCAACCACCTCCTGGATCTGACGTATAGGGCTGACCTAAAGGAGGTGATGATGGTGTTACACCATCATCTACTTTAATAAATACCCACGCATTTCTTTCAGGATCAACACCTTTGGCACCTTTTAAATTAGTACTTGCTGACCATACATTATTAGTTTTCTTCCACACCTCCTCAGTTGTGGTATTTAAGAAAAAATCTCCGTTTAGACCTTGACTATTATTAGGATCATTCGGCCCATCTAACCAATGTGAAGGTGTCATTTCCTCAACAATTTCATGCCAATCTATGGACTGGTTCGGAAACCTATAATATGACCATATTTTCTCACCACGTGTCCCATCACTGCTGGTCTGAACATAAAAATCACCATCAACTGCAGCTGGTGAAAACGTTCTACTATGTGGGGCTAAAGGGCCTGGAGTATGCCATATAGAAGGAGTATCTATAATAGGAGTTCTATATTCCCAGCTAGTACCACCCGCTTCTAAAAATCCTGTTGTTTTATATCTAACTTGGCCGTCGGTTAAAGCACCTTCCAGTTTGGACCATCCTGAGATTGTATTAACGTTCAATACTGTTGGATCCGGTAACAGATTCAGTATTTGAGCATCATCGAGTTCATCTCTATAATATTGCTCAGTGGTATACAAAATAACCAGTTGATCACCAGAAGTACCTTCAGGACCTCTCATCTCCGAAATTATATTGGTCCATGTTTTTACATTATTTTCATCAATGGTAAGTTTATATGCAGACTCAGAACCTACTAGAGTTCGTACATAAACTGCTCCTTCAACAGTATCTAATCTATTTGCAGAAGTAGCAGCTGAAATACATGCGACCGGTTGACTTCTATTGTTTGCATCTAGACCATCAGCACAAATACCGTGAGGAAAATCCGTTTGAGGGTCAGCATCACCATAAAACCATCTAGCGGTGGCTAATCGTTGTGCTGCAGAATCCCAAGACACACTATATTCTAGATAATTTCTTCCAAACGCCCACCATTGATCACCAGATTGAAGAGTTGATCCTGCAGGAATATTATCTATAGAAATATAAGCTGTATTGCTAGCATCTTTAACTACCTTACCTACGAGATATGCCTTAGTCGGATCAAAAGCATCTACTGCAGTAGTATCCATAGTGTCAGTTACAACATCCCATACAGGTGATGGATCACCTGGTAATGCATTTCCTCTAAACAATGCTATTGACGCTGAACAAATTATATACTCATCAGGATTATAAGCAGGCATACTAGTATGCCATCCTGAAAAAGGATTGTTCTCAGTATCTGCAGCATGTGATGGAATTAGCTGGGGCATCACACTTGAAAAAGGATCAGTAGACGGTTTGCTCTTGTTGTCCTTACGTGCTTGAAGTAATTCAGCGTTGGCAGCTGCAAGGGCGTTTGTAGAGTTTAAATCGCCAAGTTCAGTACCAGGTATTCCTTGTAAAGGCCAAGTACGATAAATAAAGTCAGTTTCTTTACGGGTAATATCCATTTGCCATAATAATACTGGTACAACTAAATCCGGATTCGCAGGATCTACTTGAATTTCATACAATTCACCAGTAGTCGTATTAACATATTGATCGTTTATCCTAACTATTAACTCGGCCACATTTGAGGGTAAAGTGAATTTAAATCTATGAGTACCATTAGCCCATTGTGTGCCTGTATCCGCAATTACAGGTTCACCAGGCCCTGAATAATTCTTAGACCCAGCTTCTCCCTCAGGACCTTGGTTACCTACCTCTGTAGCCTCAATTTTCCAGTCATCAATAATTAAAGAATATACACCAGAAGCTCCGGCAGCGTCTGTAACTTCATCCCAATGCTGTGAGCTGTGGGCTGAACTGGATTCGGGTGATTCAGTAAGTAAATTAGCTCTAGTATCACGATCGAAGACTGTGGCTACTATACATTTATATGTGCGCAAGTTTGGAGCACCGGTACCATCAACACTAATAGCGTATTTAACATAATCATCCACATTATAAGCCTGCCATGGAACCCAATAATTAGGTTTTATTGCCGAACCTTCTGCCATAAAATGTACATCCGCAGCAGTCCAGCAGTTGTCTACACCATTACATCCAAACCCATTAATATTGTTAAGATTGCTTAAATACCATCCAGAAGCAATTGAGGCCTCACTACTTGTTGGTAGATCTAATAGTTCATTAGTAGAAAAATTATAATATGTGTTCCAATTATCAGTAACAGAGTTAGAAGGTAGTGTGCCTATATTACCTCTAGCCCAGAGTTTAACTGTTTTAATATCACTTCCATCGTTACCATCAACACCATTATATCCATTAATATTTACTATACACTTTTCAATATTTTCATAGCGCCATGTTAATGTTGTATCAACGTTAGGTACAGAACCTACTAAGTTCGAGGCCATGGCTGTTATCGCATATAAATTATGATCAGCTGTCAATAAATCTGTTGACGATGCAAGCCTAGACCACCAACCATTTATTATGTCAATAACTGGCTTAGGCGATCCTAAATAATACCCAATGTATTTTTCTTCAATATTAGCAAAAGCTCCACCTGCAGTAATTCTAGCTAGAGTAACTAGTTTATCGTCCTGTGTTGCTGTATCATAGTCCACATTAGGTGGGACATTACCTACTCGATCTGTATCGACAAACCCATACCCTGTTTCATTAACAAATTCTGGATAAAATGTAGAAGCTATCATCTCAGCAGGTGCTTCTAATCTAACAAGATCCTCCTGTGATTCAGGCCAACGATACCAATTACCTGAGCCACCACCCACTAAATTATCAAATTCTAACTGATCTGTACCAAAATTCCATCTAGTGGGTTTAACGGTGTTACCAATTACTGGATGTGGTTCGACGTTTAGTTCATTTAAAGTAAGCCTTTTGAATAACTGAATGTCTCTAGTATTATTTGCGTTTTCACCATCAGTACCTGATCTTAATACATCACCCCATGATTTTCCCTCACTACCTTCCAAACCATCCACAGTATGGTAGGAGCTCCCTGTAGGAGTATCAGATAAAAATGATGCTTTTGCATACCATAGTACACCTTGGGTTCTATTTTGAGCGTATGTTTCTGTCCCTCCAGGTAACATAGCATCACCCGGCTTAGCTACCCATTCATGTACATCAGGGTCAGTTAAAGGTGCTACTGGTACAGTTAATTCACCATCTCCCATAAAATTAAAACTTCCACCTATAGGGGCTATAAGCTCACCTGCATCACCCCATGTGTTAGATGGATCTAACGTGTATACATTACGCTCAGTACCTGATCTACCATCTGAACCATCCCCAGCCATTGCATTAGCTTGTGGTGAACTCCAGTTAGGGATGTCCATTATTTTCGTACCTACAGGATTACCCGAGGCATCAAGAACTAGTGTCCATCCACCGGGTTGTGTAGTACCTGTAGAGGTGTTTAAATTACCTGCAGAATCTAATCCAAGTTGTTGCGAAAAGTTATAACCATTTCTAGTGATTACTGAACCATAAACTTCGTCTTTATAGTACCCCACCGCCGGGTCCCATGCAACTGTCCTGTTGTCAGTGGGACTAATTTCTCCTGTAACAGAGTCTATATCTATATAATGGTAAGATAAACTAACAGCATTAGTTGCTGGATCCCAATTAACAACTAGATCCTTGTCTACCGAATCCTCCCATATAAATTCGTATGTCTGTGAATTCCAAATTACACGATCCCCAAGATTATACACGCGAGAGGAATTAAATATTGGAAGAGATGTTACTATAGTACTAGATCTCCAAAGAGCTTCTGTGCTAGCAGGGTCGTTCTCGTCTGGTGGTGGAGTATATGCAGTCCAACCAGCAGGTGCAATAAATGTAGCGTTAACGTTAGTTGATAATACGTCAATAGATGACCCATTCTCTGTATCTGGTATCTGTAAAGCTTGGAGTTCAGCTGAACTAATATCTGCAGCTGTTCTTCGGTACACTTCTAGGCTCATACGGAATATATTACCATCAGAATCAACACCACGAATACCATGTGTACCACCACCACCTGTATTACCTACCAAAGAACTAAAAAAGGCAGTAATTGAAGTATCAGCCCCTGCAGGTTGGATCGATTGCCAAAACTCAAATAAACTTTCGACACCATCAGCAGTATTAGTAAGCCCAGTATAACCACCCAAGCCATTTCCCTCAGCAGTAACCTCAAACGTTAACTGGTTTGTCGTTGCATTGTAAGTGATGTCAACACCAGTCGACGCAGCCGAACTGCTGGCCAACCACCTGCCTATAAAATCTTTAATATCATCTTCAGAATATCCCTGACCTTTAAGTTTCAGTAATTCTCCTACTATAGTTGAATTTAAACCAACTGTAATCTTTGCTGTATCTCCTACAGCTGAAGCAAGGTTATTATTTTTTTCTTTCCAATCTAAGAAAGTGTCCCAATTATATATCTCTATAACACTCATTGTTTAATCTCCACCAATAATTGGCTAATGATATTCTTAATGTTTTTAATGTCTTCTTTTAGCATTTTTATTTCCATATCTCTATGTGTTTCTACTTGAAGTTGTTTTTTATATTTATTAACTTTTAAATGGTTATTAAATGTAATAGCACCTGTATTAAGATCTCTTATATAATCCTTATGATCCTTTATATGTACAGTCCCATTCATTATTATGATATACCTGTTATAACTCTTAATCCAGACACTAATGGAACAATTGCTGGATTATTAGAAAACATTTCAATTTTTATCTGATATGAAGAAAACGCTATTCCTTCCGTTAAATGTTCTAGCTCCACTTCAATAAAATCATTAGAGTTACCTATAGGAATTGCTATAGCAGATGAACCATCACTAGTGAACTCTATCCAATCATGCGCATTTGAGACTGAAGGTGCTACTGGTACAGTTAATTCAGCATTGTCTCTTTTATAGAAAATCTTAACGTTAGTCCCGGCAGGAGATAATACATCAGCAAGTAGTCTAAGCTGTGAAGAAGGTTCTGATAAAGTAATAGATTTTGAAATATATGTAGCTATTGAGTCTTTATCAGAAGAGCCTATTATATTCTCTATTGCCAAAACCGATATTCTGTCAAGATCAATACAAGGTGATATATGATCAGATACAGACGATAAATTAGCAATGAATTCACATTGAATGTTAGGATCGTTTGAAGCAATGGTAAACTGTTTATCGTTATAATTTGTAATATTTGATGTTACATCTAGATTTTCTGATAGTCTATTCGGGGTCCCTAGATTACTTCTTAAAGTGTGGTTAGAAGACCAATTAATTTCTGTATTATTTGGTATAACCTCTGCCACTTGTAGGTGGAATTCAGAATAATCAACAGAGAATGTAGAACTTACAGATGAACCACCACCTTTTGTTTTAACCCATGCTGCACTATCTCCTGATAGTGTACGGGAAGAACGAGGGATTAGAATACTATAGGTATCAGGTGAGTGTATCTTGAATACTGTTTGTTCTATATTAAAAGATTGTTCAGGATATCCGGAGAATTCAGTTGCACCCGATATAGTAACAGATTCATCAACTTTAAAACCATGGTTTTTATGGTCAACTGTAATTTCGTCTGAATTTGCCGCGGCAGAATGTGTCTCTCTCCAAAATGACGAATTTGAATTGGAGGGATTACCATTTGCACTAATATCAGGATACGCCACCTTGGATACATAATATTTAGTTTCACCAGTGTCTACAAGAGTTTGGAATACTATATTATTTTTACTGTAGACTATTCCCTCAGCCCACTCACCTATATATGTTTGTTCCGCAGGAACAGTAAAAGGATTTGGTTTTAATATTAATGCATTTGATGACTTACCCCATCCATCAGTTGCCATATTTTCTTTAAAATTAACTATACCTTTTTTATTGGTATTAAATTTAGCTCTATTTAAAGTAAATGGTATATCAGACTCCTGATCAGGTGACCATGTAGAAGCATTAGACGATTTAAACATAGTACCTGGAAATAGTTGAGTATTAGTCAGCTGTCCAGTTACTAATGATCTTAGACCTTTAGTATGATACCATACTTCATAGTTATCAGACTCAGCTTCTAGTACCCAACAATATTCAACACCAGGTGATAGATAAACAGGTGACTCGAATTTAAACTTAGTCCTAGAATTTGCAATTAGATCAGATTTATCTTGAACATTATCCATGCTAAAAATGTCTTTAAAGATTTCGGTAACTTCGGAGGATTTTAATGTTACTCTAGAGAATGGAATTACTTTAATTGTAGGAGTTCCATCTCTCATCTCTCTAAGTTCTATAGATACGTCTCTCTTTAAATCCTTTTGTTTAAAATAAAGATCAATTGATGTTGCGAACAAACCATCAGGATATTCTGTTCTATTTAATACAAACGATTGTGCTAGAGGATCTCTATATTGAACATCAGATGTTATTCGTGTCCTTTCTTCTGATATCTCATGAGTATTAATATGCGGTAATCTAGTTGATAGTGTTAAATGTTCTTTTGATTCGATAAGACCTATAGCAGAATATGTAAATGATGCTGTAGTAGTTTCAACCTCACGGTTAATAACTGCACTGTCTGGAACCGACCCTAGAAATCCATCAGTTAACCTAAATATACGATCACCTGTTCTAAAGTTAATTTCATCTAAATTAGGTAACCAAAAAGATCCACATATATTACCAAATTCATCTGTTGTTAGGGATGATTGTTCACCAGGATGATGATTTACGTTAAGATACTCAATCTCAGACCATTCAGTTCCATAATTTTCTTCCATCTGTAGATTAGGATAATCACCTTCTATAGTATGATCAATAAACACTTCATCCTTCCTACAAAATCTGGAAACATCCACATCATCAAATGTTGCTGCTAATTCAGTATTAGGTTTTAGACCCACACCTTTAAATGATATTAAACGGGTTCTCATAGACGATGCAAGATTAACTGATACTACTCTATCGCCCATATCAACTAATTCAGTTGTTTCTTCTAAAGTGTTTTCAACACCCTCTCTACGCTGAAACGTAGAAGTAATGTTTTCACGTGCTCGCCCTTTCCACGAAAGTTTACCTGAGTAATCCCAATCACCTATTACTGTACCTGAATGTAGTGTTATCCAATCTTTATAGAATATACCAACATCATTCATATCAATATTAGCTAACATAGCATCATACAGGCCTGGTTGTTCGAATATTACCTCTGGTCTACGGTCTGTATCTTTCCAATCATCTGAAGCAGGTGATAGTTCCAATTTCCCTGTATATGAAGGTATCATATAAGGATTTACGTTTATAGATCCTGTTGCATCCATAGGTATGTGAATTTCTGGAACTTCTTCATAATTCAATGTTACAAGAGCACCGGTTTTTTTAATATTCAGAGAAGAAGTTAATGTACCGTCTAGTTCTTGTTCCACAATACCATTAGACTGAAAAATAACACCTGGTGAATCCGCCCAAGAAAGATTGAAATTCTTAGTAACTGCTGTAGCTCTTAATACATTCTCTAAAGGATCTACAGAGGAATTAAACTCAACATCATTAACATCTGCTTTAGAATAATCTTTAAATGAATCTACAAAAAATCCCGATTTCATTCTACCAATATCTATATTCATAGTATTAGATTCTAGAAGAGATAATGTTGTATACTTCTCAAGTCTATTAACTCTTTTTTCTATTTTACCAATATCCCTCATAGTATATCTGCGATTATTTATCCGTTTCATGGTTATATCAGAAGCTTTCCATGAGTTGGCAGGAATCATTAATTCATACAATTTAAGTGAATTTTTTGGTGTGTCAGGTACTGATGGGCTTTCCGAGGGTGTAGAAGATATAACATTAAACATTCCATTTATGTCTACAGTTACTATATCTAGCCTATCATAACCGATTGCAGTATCTATATCAATTAAAGTATTATGCTCAAGTATAGGATCAACATCATCCATCTTTGTTCTGAAATCTATTAAATTACCAACTGTTAAATCTCTTCCTTTTAAGGATGACCAATATGTAGGTAAGTTACCTATAATTTCTGTGGGATAAGATTCTATAGAGAAAAAGTCTCCAGAACCAGAATGCTCAAGATATCTGTATGTTATAGTTAAATTCTCAGGTAATGCTTCCATATTACCATTAAAAGAAAGAGCAGATTTATTATACATATTATCATTATCAGTGGATTTAATAGTAAAACTATTTAAATAACTAGTATTATCTTCAACATCATCCGAGTTTGAGATTGATAATATATCATAAACATCATAAACATCAGCAGTACCGGCATGGGATTTTAAATTTATTAGTTTTGAGTCTGGAATCTCTGATGTTACATTAATAGTATGAGAATCAGTTTTTAATGTTTTTGTTTTAAAAGACCCTAAGGTTTTATTTACTTTAGTAGCTATAACTAATCTTAACTGTACTGATCCTGACTCTCCTGTAATCCATGGATGGCAATCAGGAATATCAACATTAACCGTTTTATTAGTAGAGTCCGCGGACTCTATAGATATAGATAAATCGTCGCAATCCCCGTCGACGAGTGAAGTTGAAGTACCAATCGATTCAACCTGTGTTGCCGCGGCATGAGGTATCATTGGATTCAAACTAACACTTTTCATTACAATACTATCTAGATGACTGGCATCAAAAATACCTCCAGACTCGATTACAAATGGCACCCTATAGGGCATGCCCGCTAGATTTGTTTGAGTATTCCAGCTTAACTGGGCATCAAGTTCCTGTATTAAATTATAAGAGGCATGCCCTATATTAGGTGTAGCTGGGTTAATACCAGTATTACTTAATTTAGATACACCATGATCTGCTATTTCATATACTCTAGAAGCTAATTGAGAGTTTAGTTGGATATGATTAACTGAAGCATGAAACGCTAAGTTACCATCAGCAAATGCCTGACTCACTGTTCTATCAGTAGCCGATAGGTAAGAGGTTTGGATATTATTTAGTACCATTTCATACTGGATGTATATTCTAACCATAGCATCAAACATAGGACCGTCAATAGGTACAATATGAGATATTTTAAAATTAGCTAGTACCGTCTTATTACTAGAATTGGGTAGGAAACCATGAAGGACTAATGGATTACCGATGTCATACATTCCATTAACAGAATTTACATCAATATAGAAGTTATTATCTGCATTAATTAATTTATTTGTAAATACGGCCTTATTTGCTACAGGAATCTTAATATCAGTAGGAGCTATAGTTTCAATCTCGTAACCTTTTACATATGCTTTTGATTTTCCTACTACTGCAGGGAAATATTCCACATCATCAATTTCCGGAGTAAACACTGAGTCTAAAATATCTAGAGTAAAGGGTGCAATAGTATAATCCCCAGACTCATCAGATGTTCTTCTAGCTAATTCATCTGCCAATAAATTGTATGAAGTTTTATCAACTTTCTTAATTATTGTACCTTTTGATATTCTAAGCAATTCTATATAATTAGAATCTGGTATAATAATATCAGATGAAGAATCTACAATTCCAGTAGATTCTAATGCAGCTTTTACATGAAGGCGATCGGCACCTGGCGCTCTAGTATTATTAGTACCTAAAGAATTATCATGCAGAGAATGATCCACAGCCGCGGTAACAAATTCTTCGGTTATCTTTAATCCTACCGAAAAATTCAGGTGATTCTTATCAACTACACCTGTATGAACAGACATAATAGTCTGTTCAGGTACTACAACAAAAAGCTTATTAATATAAAATATACCAGAAGATATTGTTGTGGCTGCCGCTTTTAATGCACTTCCTGTTGCAAGATCTATATTATTAGAGTCTACTGTTAAGATATCCGTATTGTTTACATAATCAAGAATCTTAAAGGTATCTCCTTGAACAAAGAAGGAGGAGGATTCACGCGCTGGATCTGGATTAGAGGATGTATAATTTATATAAAAAACCCATATACCTTCAACTTTTTCAACTTTTTTAATCGAAGCTTTAATGGGTGATTTTATTTCAGTACCATCATCTTCGAATATAGTATGATTAATAAGATCAGTATAGAAAGAGTCATCTTTATCATCATCATGAGCAACTTTAATATAATCTAACGTTGAATTATGAGTTATATTTCCTGGTACAATTAATGAACCCTCTTTAAAGAAATGGTCACCAATATTAGAAATTTGTTGTTGCAATAATGACTGTATTTGAGTTAATTCTCTTGCTTGAACTGCCACACCTGGCTTAAAGAGAATACGTTGAAACTTCTCAGCAGGTGACAGACCGTTAGCATCTTTAACATGAATATCATCATAATAAGGTTTATTATTATAAGTTGAAGTTGAAGTTGGCATGGATTATATTCCTATTATAGTTCTATTATTAATTTAATATTTTCAATTTGATCATCTGATCTGAGGACCTTTCTCCGTTTTTCTAGATATATAATGTCCCCAGAGAATCTTTTAATATCAGGACTATCTACTGATATAACTTCTGCTGTGCCTGTCGGTTGACCATTTGTTTCAGACTCCGTAACTACACTTCCTGATACTTTAAAGTCTAAGAAACCTGTAGATTCATCTTGATGATAATATATACTATTTCCTTGAACATAATCTAAATGTGCAGAGACCATCCCAGCTGCGGTTTGCATTTTAATTTTAACATCTGACCCAAAAAGAGCTGCTACATTATTGTCATTTAATGGATCATTTAAAACAAGTTTCTTTAATGTAGAAGTCGGGTCTGCTGAGGCGTATAGTGGGGATTCACCTGTGCCTACTGTCTGCTTTTCAACAGAAGTGATAACACCAATTTCTCTAAACATTGGTGATGTTACAAACTGTGCAGGGTCAAAATCAAATTTACAATTAACACCTAAATTGTGTGCATTAAGATCATACTGAGCAGATTTACCAAAACCACCTGTATTAGGTAATACTAAAGAGGCTACTGCAGAAGTACTCTCTGAGGCTGTAGATGTAAATACAATTGATGCTTGATTCCATGCATCAATTAAGGGTTGGGTAGTAATACCATTAAGCTGTTCTGCTGTTGTACTTATATCATGCAACCTAATCTCTTTAATGAAACTCCATGAAACTCCCTCTGAGTCAGTCCAAGAAACCATATCAATATTTTCAGGTGGAATAATATTATCTGCATATTGTGCTAAATTACCGTCTCCTATAACCTGTACTACAGGTTTTTCATTTCCTGGATATTTGCCACCGAATGCAATAGAGACAGTATATACTTTACCTAAGGAGGCAGTATTTTGTACTTCACTTTGATTTACATCACGTGCATCAGTAGATGCAGGATCTGGGTTAGAAACTGGCATAAAAGAATCTGTAGTGAAACCAGAATTCATTTCATCAGAAATTGTATATAGATACTTCCATATATAATTATCAGAAGTCTTCTCTACTTTTCCTATTTCGGTTTGTATTGTAGGAGCAACTGTTGATTGAACTGTTGAAATTGAAGTTATTGTTGAATCAGTCTGATTGTGTGTTACTGTATCTACAGGAGCATAAAGACATAAAAATACATCACGCCCTACTGTTACTCTATCAGACAAGGGGGAGTCAAATGAATTATGATTTAAATCCGTATGTTTAGGATCCCAGGCTCTATATTGTGTTCCTGATATCCATGTGCTTCGAGATGTACATAATTCAACCTGATTAGAGTTGATCTTTTTAATTAGTTGCATATTCTGATATGCATCATAATGAGTAACTTGAATATTATCGTCTGTAGCTTCTACTACTGTATTATCAACATTAGCTAAACTAATGTCCTCATTATGCCATGCTTGATTTCTTCCAAGAAACATAAAATAAGGATCTTCTTTTATTTTCTCTTTGATAAACTTAGCCGCTGATATTCTAAATTTACTTGTTATTATAGCTGTCATATGTAATAAACCTTATTGTATGTTATTCTTTATTTAAACTGAGTGCGTTTAATATATTTATATTAATTATTTCACGTAAGACCTAAATCATTTAAAGATGCTTCAATGTTACCAGGAATAGAAAATGTTGACACATCGTTAATTGTATATTGGTTCCAAGCACCAGAGGATGAGATTAATAAAAACTTATATTCATCAAACCATGCATTCATCCCAAAAGGGCGGTCTAATTTAGAGAAGAATAATAATATCCTCTCCATTAATGACTCTTTAGCATATGAGGTAATAGAAGAGGTATCAAATGTTATTAAGTCTTTGATTATCATAGAACATATTTGACTTTCTGTCCGTTCCATGCATGTATTATTAGCAGTTAGATCAGAGAACACAGGATGATCTGCTATAGTAGAATACACTATTTCAGAAAATATAACATACCCTGCAGGGTGTTGTGATTTCTGAAACATACTATTCCATTCTCTTCTATTTATATTCACATTAAGTATCATATATGAATAAATTTGATAGAAGAAAGAATCTTGTATCTTAATATTAGCATTATTTAAGTGACCTTGAACCGATACATCAGGTGATGCCGTTAAACATGATTCCCCTGGATAATGCACCTCTATATTAGGTGATTCATAAAATATCTTAAAGAATAGTTTAAGTGATTCCGTGGTTCCTGACGTTCTGTAAAGTTCATTCAATTCTTTATATAATTGTTCTTTTGAAGCTGTATATGTATCTGGTATAGACAACCCAACATTAGTTTTTAGATGATTATGTATACCAGATATATCAATATCTTTATTATCAATGATGTGTAAATATTCTACTAGTTTTGAATGACTTTCTAAAAAACCAGTATATCCATTTAAAAAGGATATATAATCCTCATTATTAACAGATAGATGATCTGGTAATATCTCAGATGCATTAGGTATTTTTTTATTATATTTTCGACCTAAACTCATAATTATTCTCTATTTGACTATAGTATATACATTAATATCTGATGCCTTTATACTTAATATATTATTAAATTTTGGATGTACATCAACATTTCTGGGTATAACTTTAAACTCTATAATCTTATCTCTAAACTCATCAATAAGTTCAGTTAATGATAATGTTAAACTATTAATATGAATAATACCCCCCAATGAATCTACTACACCTACATTCCGTTCAACAATAAAATCATTGTTTGAGGCCTGTACAATATTAATATCTCTTTGATTATTAAGAGTAGAATACTTATCTAAAAACATACATTCCATATTATTATAATTGAATATAGAAGATGATATAATATTAGTTATATTAGGGTTAGATACTATCTGATCTGTAAATTCTACATCAAAAGCCCATGATTGTTTTCTAGTGTTTTCTATATGATTCCATTCTGCATTATCACCACCCTCATAATACTTCTCTAAAACTTTCGAGGATTGGCTTGATATAGAATCTACAATATTAATATCTTTAGCTATTTTAGATGTTACATAAGAACTTAATATAGAAGGACTTACCTTATCAATTATAGATAGAAGAGCTGATTTGCGAAAGATACCTTCAAATGATTTTAATACATTATTATTGTATTCTAAAACAGCCCCCTTAATTAACTCAGAGAGTTGACCATGTGACTGTGCAGCATACGGTGTCATATCATATTTTATATCCAGATGCATATTAATATAAACAGGATCTTTGATAATAGTATTTATTCCAATAATATTCTTTTTCGAAATATAGGTTTGAATATCATGTTTATCAGATAAACTTAATACATCACCCGTTTCCGGTACTATGGATATAAACACATTTCCTGGTGATGGTGGTATTTCTGTTTCACCACCCCACACCTTAATAGATTTTATTCCTGATTTTTCCTTTCTTATAAGTGCAATATAATCATCTGTAGTAACTGCTCTATTTTGTGCAACATAACCAAGAGGTGAATTGAATTTAATAGATTCTATTGATTCTTTAGTATCACCACCTGATGTTTGTTGTCCGAATAGGTTAATAGAATATACAGAGGACTCATCATATATATTTGATATATTATCATATATTGAAGGATCTATATTTGAACCAGCAATATATGATAAGCTTACAATATCACCATTTTCTAATTTATCCCCTATTATACCATCACCGAAATACACAGAATATAAACCATTCTTATTTTCTTGTGTCCAGTATAGATTAGATATTGTAAGAACATCTGATATTGATTTAATAGGTATATACAGTTTTGATTGTCCACCATCAACATTAGTTACAGTAGGTTTTAATACAGTTACTACTAATGTTGAGATATTACAATTTTTATTAGATAGATAGAAAGGTTCATTATCCTCTACATTGTAACGATATTCATCTTCTACTAGTTTACCTTCTACTAATGTAACATCTTGGTATACAGAGTTGACCTTTTCTACTGGAGTTTTTACTACAAAAGTAACAGGTATATTATCGTTTGATATAGAGGAAAATGTAGATCCACGTTCTAATACAGTTTTGTTATCAATACCAGATATATCAGCTCTTACTGTAGATGAACTATATGATCTTGGAGTATATCCTAATAACTTAGCATGTGATACCGCTGAACTTCTTAATTGTGATGTATCTAAGAAGGATTCATTTACAGCCATATTAGCATTAAATGCATTATAGTGTGTAGTATATGCCAATACATCTAGTACTGAATTAATAACAGATCCTTCAAAATTATAGTCTTTTAATTTATCTTGGGATTTAAGATATTCTTTTAATTCTGACTTAATTTCATGAAAGTTTAATTTATTGGTGTTAGGTGTGATAGCCATATACTAATCTCGTTTTTTTATTTCTGATTTAAATTGATCAACCACTTTGTTGATAATCTCTGGCTTGATTGCTCTAATTAAGGATTTTGTTTCATTCTCATCTATCAATACATCTAAATTAGAAACTGGTATTGCTGATGAATCTGATGATGTATATAATATAGGTAAATCTAGATTATTATTATACACATAATGATGTGGCATATTATATGACTTCTTAGATGTACCTATAGTAGTGAATGTAATACTTGTATCATCAGCAAAAGTCATCTCTATATCATTAGATATAGCAGGAGAATCTAATAATGGTTCTAATTGTATCCATAATGATGTGGCATGAATACCTATTACTTTATACACATGATCATTATTAACTTTCTTAATAACTCTATCAATAGAAAACTTAGACAAGTCATCTTCATGTATGTTGATACCTACACCAGGATATTTAATTGCTGCATTATCATATACAGCTTTTAATGATTTAGGCCAATCTGTATATAAATCTTTAAGACGTTCATTTACTAAAAAGAATGTCCAATAATGACTATCTGTCCCATATAATACAGTAGACATATTATCAGGTCTATATCCATCAGGTATTGTTACAAAAGAATAAAAATCAATATCATCACCTTTTAATAAATCAATATCAACATAACTTGTAAGATTAGTCATATTATAATCAACACCATCTATATTATAGGGTGTCTTAGGGAAATCTGAAAAATAACCTTTCATCATCGTATACGCTCTACTATGAATTCTACTGTTGTTTCTACTTCAACTGGTGACAATATTATCATATCTATTGAAATAGTTAGAGCATTAGCATCCATTCGTGTATCATCTACATCTATACTAGTTACTTGAATGCGTGGTTCATAATTAGTTAAAGTAGATAATATTCTTGCTTTAATAGCAGCTGATGTTATAGAATCCCATAACTCAAATAAATAACTTCTTAGATTACCACCATAAAGATCATCAAATACTTTCTCACCTTTATTAGTCATTAAGATATTCATTACAGATTGTTTTACTGCAGCAACATCTGTCTGTAGAACAATATCAGATGTCATAGGGGATTCTCTAAACCTTAGATCTAGATCTGTATAATGAAACTTTCTGGAATTGAGTACTTGATTCATAATAGTATTTATACTGGTTTACCTACTTTGTTATTAAAGGTTGTTGTTTTTCCCAAAGAGCTAAGGCAGTATTATATCTGTCCTCTGCATTTTTATTAATCATTTTTGCAAGACCTTTCTTCTCCCTATACATAGCCATCATTTCAGACTCATATTCAGAAACATCCATACTTTCTGGACGTGGGTATCGTGCCCTTAATTCATCTAGAGTAATCGTAAGAAGCTCTGGTTTTTCAGGTTTCTCCATTGGTGCTCGTCTAGACGAGGGTGCCTTACCCATTCTTGCTAACTTAATCTCAGCATCATCTGTGGCATTTTTAACTTGTGTTGCTATAGCACCTACACCAGCCTCAACATCAGCACCAAACTCTGTAAGTTTCCCTTTTGCTACTGTTGCCGCTTCTGATATCTCCGACTTTATTTCTCCTAATGCACCCTCAAAAGGAAACTTAGGCATATTAGGTAATAACTCTATTGCACCATCCACACCTTTTTGTACATTAGGTATAATAGCACATATATCTATATCATCACCGTCTAAGGCACTTAATATTGCATCTAAGTCTACACCTGCTTTATCCAGCCCTTCACCCCATGATTCTTTAAATTCTTTTTTAGCAGATGCTATTTTTTTATCAATGCCCGCTTGGATATCCTTGGGTATCTTACCTTCAGCAAAGGTAGCAAGATCTGATGCATATCCGTCTAGAGTATCTTTCATCTCCATAAGTTCTACGGACATTGCTTCCATCTCTGGTAATTCGAGAAGGGGATCTGGAAGTGGTGGCATCCAGCCTTCAATCGCAGCTATGGCATCTGCTTTCATCTGCTCTGCAGTAGCTTTAGCATCAGCGATCCCTTGATCCACCATCTCCAACGCTTTCTTTTTAGCAGCGTCTAATTCGTCCTGTAATCCACCTAAGAGGGCATCTACATCTATTCCACAAATCATGCTTATTTATCCTTGTTTAGATGAATATCACCACCAGAAAGTAGTTCAATATTTTCTGTTGCTGTTTTAATAGTCATTAGTTCACCTGAATCAACTTGTAACTTTAACCCTACTTTTATTGATGAGTTCTCTGCAGAGAATGTTCCAAAATTACCATGAGTAGTTAGGTTACATTCTTTTGTAGTAGTGATCTGAGTATGACCCTTTATAGTTTGATCCCAATTACCATTAATAGTATGTTTATGATTCAGGAATGTATTAATAGTAGAATCTTCATGTATTGTTAGTATCTCACCTTTAGATATATTACCTGTACGATTACCTATAATCTCAAAGGCGTCATTACCACCACCATCAACTTTGCCTCTAGCACCGATCTTAGTATATCTGTTTTTATGTACTTTAGTAGTCATATCACCTTCAACTTCTAATACATAATCTCCTTTAATAAGTTGTCGGACATTACCGTCTACAGTAAGATCACATGATCCCATAACATATACAGATTTCTTACCTATGGTTATCTCAAACTGATCTCGTACAATCTTTGTTACTTTATCACCTGTAGGATGTATTTCTTCAAATGTACCTGATTTATGTTGAGTCATTAGACGTTCACCATCAGGGGAATCATCTACTTCTATTACATGACCTGATTCAGACTCATATACATGATTGAACGGATATTGTGCATAAGTATTAGATTTAGGATCAGGTTCGTCCCATTTAGAGGGTGGATCAGGTGGTAGGGCTTCAACTGTTGCAACATCAGGTTTAGTAGCTTTAGGTATATCAGTTACTTTTAATGCTCTCCGTTGCATTAATGCTATATGATTGTCGGCATTCTTACCACGCCCTAATCTATTATAATCAGGTTCACCTGCAAAGAAAGGATAGTTAGAGAATGGATCTTTAAAACCTTTAGTTTCAACAGAGTCAGGTTCCTGATCGAATGCTGTTTCTGCAGGCATACCCGATACAGTACCAAGTACAATAGGATCTTGCATAAAATCATCATTAAATGCTAGTACAACCCATGACCCTTCTACTAGGAATTGTGTATGACCTAAACCAGATACAGATGGTGATGTTGTTGGAAGCATTACTGTAGCCCATGGTAATGACTCAGTTGGTATTTCAGATAAATTAGGTGAATGTTTTCCTAATATACGCACTCTTACACGACCCATTTCTAATGGATCCATTCTATCTTCTACTACACCTAACTCAACTTGCATGCTCAACACCTATAAAATCTCTAATTAATTCAAGTGACATTGAATATGTTGTTTTATCAAAATTATGTGAAATGGCAGATATTAAATATTTGCCGGATGATACCATATCTTCAGGTAGATTTTGAAGAGCTGGTATATTTTGTTGTATTTTAACATCTAAACAATCACCACATTCTATTTCTTTAATAGGATCAACAAGTACAGATAATCGTGCAACATTCATTCTATTAATAAATGATGATCTAGACATTAATGATGTAGTATTGATTGTATTATAGTTAGACATTATCCCATCAGCTTCGAATGATACATTATTTGTTCTAGATACAAAATGTCTAGAGTTAGATAATTCATCTAATGGTTTATCATCTATTTTATATTCTTTAGATATTAATTCATTCTTTATTTTAGCAGAATCTGTATACTTGAAAGTGGTTGTGGAAACAGTTTTATTCGATATATCAATAACAGTAGTATTAGATGCATATGCTCCTTTAGATAGAATAGAAAGGGTATCGTATGCAGTTTCTTGTTTAATAGATGTTACATGATTTCTATGATCTGCTAATCCTCTAACAGTTGAACCATCTTTTCCTGTAGAAGATATTAAATTAGAATCATGTATAGTAGCCTTAGTATCTTTAGATATCATTGAATTAAAAGATATTAACTTAGTAGTAGACCCCGAATTTAATGTATCAAATAAGAATAATGGTGATTTCTCATTATTAAATGCTTTATCTAATATCTTATCAATAGCCTGGTAAGGTTTAATAAAAGGGAATACTATATTATAAGATGATGACCCTTTATCATATATTTCTACTTCTCTATTTAAGTAACTTTTATATATTGTTTTAATAATATCAGAAGTAATACCTCTAAAAGATCTTGAAAACGTTTTAGTAGAATTAAGGAATTCTTTTTCTGTTACTAATTTAAATCTTATAGAAGAAACATTTCTTGCTACTTTTTCTATAGAATATACATCAGTTATACGGAAATTAAGAACACGATCAATATCATCTTTTCTAAATTCTATCTGAACTGTTTCTTGTCCTATTAGAGGTACACGATTAACTAGTCCCGAATCATCATACATAATCATATCACCTCTTAAAAAGAACTGATCAATAGCTTCAAATATAGTAAGTTTTGTTACATTATCTGTAACATCATATATATTAGAGGTATGTGACTTTATTGTAACTTTGAAATTAGAATAACTACCTATTATGGCATCCATAATCTTTAATAACCTTTTTCAACATGAGATCTATATATTGGCATTAATTCTCTAAAATTTAGTGTCATATCAACTCTTACAGGTTCATCGTTTTCTTTAAAAAATGAATTAGAATCCTTATTATATACAACACTACATGATTGAAGAGCTACTTCTGGCATCTTAGGGAATTGTGCATTAATAAATTCTATATCAAATACTTCAGGGAAATTCAAAGTAAATGGGGATTTTTTTGGGTACATTGACTTTCGAAAATTTCTTATAATATCTTTAACAACTAAGGACTCTTCTCTAGACTCAGGTATAAAGGCCCATGAAAAAGACCATTCTCTAAGACCTACACCTTTAAATGTAATGAAAGGATTTTCTCGTAATACAACTTGGGTTTTTTTAGTTAATTCGTCTAACCCCCCTGCGATTACAGTACCTCCTATACCACCAGCCGCTAATCCTACATTTTTAGCTATTACAGCTCCCACGGCTACTTTACCTGCAGGAGTGGAAATAAGTGCAGAACCTCCGTCCATTATGTCCTTAGCACCTCCTTTCAATCCTTCTAATGATAAATCAAATTTACCCCCAGAGTCTAAAATAGATCCTATAACACCACCTGATCTTTCTTCATATTGTATGTTATCATTAAAAGAAACACCAGGAACAACATGAAGAGCTATATGATATCCTAAGTCTTTAATTATAGAGTCATCAGCTTTACCGTAAGTAGCTGTATGTGAACTAAACATTATAGCGGGAGAAGTAGACTGACCTATATTTAATGGATACCTTAGTATTTTAGGAGCTGTCCCTGTCGTTGGCTCTAGAACTGCGATTGGCATATATGTTACCTTATAAATATGTTTATTATTATTACTTATTTATATATTTATAATGAAAACCTACAAGGGTAAATACAAACCCAAAAATATAAAAAAATATAAAGGTGACTATACCTCAATAACCTATAGATCTCTATGGGAAAGACAAACCTTTAGATGGATTGAAGATCAACCCCATATAGTAGAATGGAACTCAGAAGAAGTGATAATACCATATAGATGTCAAACAGATGGTAAGATGCATCGTTACTTCATTGATGTATACTTTAAGACTAAAGGTGGTAGGAAATACCTAATAGAGATTAAACCTGATAAACAAACAAGACCACCAACAGGTTCTAGAAGAACTAAACGTTATATTACAGAGTCATTAACCTATGTAAAGAATCAATGTAAATGGGAAGCTGCTACTCTCTTCGCTGAACAGAATAACTGTACCTTTGAGATATGGACTGAACATAAACTAGAAGGTCTTGGTATTAAATTACTCAGGTCACAATTACCGAAGACTAAACAACCAAAGAAGAAGATACGAAGTAAATAATATACTGTGTACCCACTTTCCGCGGACGGTAATAATATTATAACACATATACAAAGAAAAGTCAAGTAAAATATATAAATAAACATATGGCAGAACAAAAGAAATCATTATTCGATACATTAGAGAAAGAAGCATTTAGATCAGGTATTCAAGCAAGAACTGTTGATTCCTCTAAATGGTTTAGATCTAAAGTACAGGAATTAGGAGCACAAAATCCACAAAAAGTATTAAAGGATTCGGCTCTTCAAAAGAGAAAGGGATTCAGAACAGGATCTATGTATATGTTCTTCTATGATCCTAAGCATCGTAAGACATTACCGTATTATGATGCCTTTCCTTTAATCATTGCAGTAGAAAGAGCTAAAGGTGGATTCTATGGATTGAATCTACATTATCTATCTCCTGTATTAAGAGCTAAGTTTCTAGATAAGTTAATGGAAAATACTAATAATCGAAAGTTTGATGAAACAACAAGAATGAAGTTGAACTATCAAGCATTAAAATCAGTTGGTAAGTTAAAAGAATTTGCACCGTGTTTTAAGCATTATTTAACAGGGCATGTTAATTCAAATATTGCAATGGTAGAAGCACCTGAATGGGAAATAGCAATATTCCTTAAAACAGAATCATTTAAAAAGAAATCAAAATCCCATGTATGGGGTCAATCTAGAAGGGCATACTAATGTTACCAGCTAATGTAGATACATTAAAATCAACTATTAATAGACGTGGTGGTTTAGCAATAGCTAATAAATTTGCCATATATATGAATAATCCTGCAGGTCAGAATCTACTTACAGGGGGTGCTGGTGGTATAGGTGCTACTATAGGTTCCCTAGCAACAAAAGGTCTTCAATCATTAGCAACAGGATCTTCTTTTTCTCCTACTGCGTTTCTTAATGATCCCAGAGATATGTATCTTCTTGCTGAATCATGTACATTACCAGGTAGATCTTTTATGACATCTGATCGTAGAACCGGTATAAAAACAACTAAAGTAGCATATGGTATAGATACATCAGCCGTTAAGTTTACATTTCTACTTACTAATGATTACTATATTTGGAAATATTTTAAGTCCTGGATGGATTTCATAGTACCACCATCCGATGATATAAATGAATTAAAACTTAATTATAAGAATAATTACTCTACTGATATACAAATACAACAGATGGCGTCAGGGGATTTCATACCATCATATTCTATATCATTAAAAAATGCATACCCTATTGCAATGGATGCGGTAGAATTATCTAACACATCCTCTGATTATGTAAGATGTACAGTATCTATGGCATATGATAATTGGGAAGAACAAGGCTTATTAGATGCAGCATTAGGAACAGCTGGTAATTTAATAGGAAATATATTTTAATAATAACAGTGAAACAGGTGAATTGAATCATGGCATTACCACAAATAGCAGTACCTAAATATAATTTAACAATACCATCAACTCAAGTTGAAGTAGAGTTTAGACCTTATCTAGTAGGTGAAGAAAAGATATTAATGATTGCCGCAGAATCCGAGTCGGAAACTGTTATGATGAAAGCAGTAGTTGATATTATTAAAAGATGTGTTACACAGGATATTAATCCTAAGAAACTAAAGTTATATGATATTGAGTATATCTTTACACAGATGAAAGCAAAGTCCGTGGGTGAAACGAGTGAAGTTGTTATTAAATGTGAGAAATGTCAGGAATCTAATACCATACCATTAAATGTTGATAAAGATATCTCTGTAACTAATCTTAAAACTAAAAAATCACATTTTAAAATTCAGTTAACTGAAAATGTAGGAATTGTATTAAAGCATCTATCAATGGAAGACTCCTTAGTCGAGGATACAACAAGTGAGTCCCAGACTAATCAGATATTTCATAAGGTTATACAATGCATTGATTATGTATATGAGGGTGATACTGTATATAATATACAAGATGAGGGTATTAAGGAAATGTATTCCTTTATAGAAGGTTTGAACTCTAAACAGTTTAAACTATTATCAGATTTTATTGAAAATATGCCGCGTCTAGAGTTAAATTCTAAGTTTAAATGTTCTAAGTGTGAAAAAATTAATAAAGTTAAGTTAGTGGGTATAGACAATTTTTTCTAATAGCCCTTTCTCATACTAGTTTAACTAATTATTATAAGACTAATTTTACAATGAGTAGACATTATCAATACTCATTGACAGAATTAGAAAATATGATACCTTGGGAAAGGGAAGTATATGTGGCGCTCTTAATACAGGATATAGAAGAAGAAAATGAAAGAATTAAAAGTCAAAATAGATAACAAATAGGATTTAAGTAAATGGCAACTGAAATGGTAAAATCACAAGACAATCTAGGGTCTAGATTAATTAGTGCTCAGATGGTAGATGCTACATCTACAATAATGGGAGTAGAAACATTATCTTCTATTGGTGCTGCTGTAAATAAATCCTCTGAAACTCTAGAGAAGTCTAATGCATCTATATTAAAAGTTGTTTCTTCATTAGGATCAAATAAGAACAAATACACTCCTATTACTACAGAACTAAGACGTATAGCATCAACACTAGGTTTTATCTCAGCAAAACAATTACCTTTAATAGTAGAGTTCATGGCAAAGGATAATACTCAAAGTATGAGGGCATACGATCTAGAGAGTAAGGCATTTAAAAAACAGAATCAGATGTCTAAATCAGCAGCTAGAATGAGAAGGGAACTTGAGAATGAGAAGGGATCGGCCTCTCAACAAGGAGTTGATGGAAAACCAGATCAAGAAGTTGAATCAAAATTAGGTCTATTTGGTAGATTGAGAAAAGGTCTACTCGCTGGTCTTGTAATGTTCAAAGGATTATCTCTAAACGTATTAAAGATCTTTGGTAAAGCTGGTGTGATAGGGGCGGTTGTTCTTCTTGTAAAAGGTTTATATGACAAGTTTCAAGCAGGTGAATTTGACACACAACTAAAAGCCCTTGGTGTAAAGTGGGACAATCTAATGATAACTTTAACACCTATTATAGAAGCTGTTTCTACTATCTTCTCTACTATCGGGGATCACTTAACTAGTTTTATTGGGGATGCCTTAATATCCGTTACTTCTGGTATTATGGATGTTGTAGGAGGTCTTGGTAAACTATTAAGTGGTGATCTATCAGGTGGTCTTAAACAAATGATTATAGGTGAGGATGGTAAAGGTGGTATTATCAATATGTTGGGTAATGTAGTTCTTGATGCATTCTCTGCTCTCGGTGGTATATTAGACGATCTAGGTATTACAGAAGCTTTTAATACTTGGTTAAAAGGTATTATAAGACCTATGTTACCCGACAGAGATAGTATATTAGCATGGGCTGTACCTGAAGGACTATATGAATATGTTGATGCACCCCCTGCTGTTGTGCAGTCTAAACAAGATAAAGCAATACAGAATGATGCTAAATCACTTATTGATACACCAAGTAAGTCATCAGTTAAAGTAAAGAAATTCAGGACCTCTCAGGAAGTGCTTCAAAAGAAATATCTTGGTGTTACTATGTCTAAACCTAACCAAGATGCACCTGCTATGACTGCTACTACAAATAATGCACAGATTAAACAAGATGCTGAAGACTTAAAAGAACAAAATAAAGCAATTCAGGTTGATGCGAAACAAGTTATGACTGATAATTCATCTACACATAATACAACTAATGTATCTACTACTCCACCAGCAAGATCTTTCAGTAACGCTAATAGTAGATTTTTAGGTGCAGTTAATTAAAGGATAATAGACAATGGAAATATTCAGTAAGTATGATATCAATGAAGACGGTAAGTTAACTAAAGCAGAAGTTGATCGCCGTGAACGTATAATGAACATCGAACTAAAAGAAGAGAAACTTGAATCACAAAAGAAAATGGCATGGATCTCTATGTTTGGTATGATAGCCTTTACAGGTGTACTGTTTACACCACTTGTATCAGTAGAACGTGTTGACGCACTAGGTGATCTATTAGGACTCTTTTATATGGGTCAAGCGTCTGTAGTAGGTGCTTATATGGGATTCACTGCATACATGAATCGATAGGCATAAAAAAGGGGTCAATTAAGACCCCTTCTGATGTAGAATGATTAACCCTCTTGGGCTAACTTAGCAAAGTATGATAACGTATCATCCGTATTGGATGTCTCTACAGGAGCAGGTGCCTCTGTAGGTGTTGAAGCCGGTGCAGCAACTTCATCCAACTCAACTGACTCTGCTGTATTTCTCGGAACTGTTGTTCCTAATACACGTGCCAATTTAGTCTTTAACTCATCATAGGTTTTATACTGTGATTCACCATTAAACTCTTGAAGATTATATAAAGAGTTATACACACCTTCTAGTTTAGTATCATCACCACCTAAGAATTCAGATACATCACCGAACTCAGAACGATCATAGTTACGATAACCTTCTACTTTACGGATCTTCAACTTAAAATCAGCACCACCCCAGAAATCAAAAGGGTTAACTGGTACATCATCAGGAAACTCAGGCTGCATTGCCTCTGTTAACTTGTCAAAGATCTTCTTACCATATACATACATAAAAGTCTTACCTTCATTAGCAGGATTTGCTGAATCAGATACAACATAGATGTTAGACACATAATGCAGTCTACGTTTACGAGTGCGAACTAACTCTTTATCAGAATCAAGACCCGAGTTCCATAAAACTGTATTCATCTCAGATAGAGGATCTTGCTTACCAATAGATGTAAGTGAACGCTCGATATACCATAAGCCACCAGGTCCTTGGAATCCGTGATCCCAATAACGTACCCAAGGCACATCTTCACCTTCTGCAGCAGGTAGGAAACGAAATACTGCATAACCATTACCTGATTTATCTACAGTAGGTTTCCAATACTTATCGGCATCCTTATCCCAATCATTATTTTTATTACCAGATACTGACTCAGCCGCTTTAACTAAACCATCAATCTGTGCTTTTCTATTCTTTTTCATTGCTGAAAATGACATATACTTCTCCTTTCGTATTTAAATTATATTACAATGTGTGTCAAATTTTAAAGAAGATAAGACGAACTTCTATTTCTATACTATGTATTATACACTATTTTACTCTAAATGTCAAGTACTAAGTTTTCCATATGAAATGTACCACCACCACCTTTAAGATCTGGGAATTTGATATGAGCTAATTCAGATGATATAATATCATTAATGATACCTAGATCAGTAGTTTTAAATTGATGCTCATCATACTTAACATGAACTTTAGTACCTATTCCTACTTTCCATCTCTCAAAAAATTCCCTATATATCTCTATACGTTCTTTTTCTCTTTCTATTTTCTCTTTATTCATACCTGGTATATTCATAATAGTTTACTTGAATGTGTTTAAAACCACATCTTTATATTTATTAATATCAGGGATTGGCATAAGATCTGAGTAACGTTTTACTCTATGAGCTAATGTTCTGTATACATTAAAATTCTTATATTCGACTTCTGTCGCTTCAACAAATCCTGTAAGTTTATTTAAGATAACAATAGATTCAAGTGCAGGTGATGTTTCCTTTAAAATAGGAGGTATTCTGATCTTCTTACCATATTTAGATTCAGGACCATCAGCTTCACATCTCAACCAAACATCTAGGGAGGTCTCAATCTCTGACAATCTAAACATATCCTCTTTGAATGTATATAGTAAGGACTCACGGACCTTATTATGCTTATCATAGTTAATTGATGTCATATCTCCAACCCAGTTAACACCTTCTAAGAAGTTATATGCATAGAACTCTTTAACATTCTTAGTATGATGCTTAATAGGATAGTTATACTTGTACTTATCCTTACGCTTAAAGAATGCTTTAGGTGTTACCATAGTTTTGAAGTTATAACGAACTGCGTTATAATCAGAGTCAGGGTCGAAATGTAACCTAAGAGCTTGATACATTCTAAAGGATTCGTATACTGCTCTAGCTGTAAATGGTGACTGCTCAGGTTTGTTATAGGCGAAATTTGTATTCATATCGGTAACTTATTACCAGTAGATTGTATTAATTTAAGATTAGAAGCATAGGCCTCTAACTTATACTTTAATGGTTTAGACATATACTTAGATGCGTCAGAGGGATCTATATTATTGTCTTCACATATCATTAGAATAGCATCCATTAGATCCCCACCATTCGTAACAACTAGCTTCTCTACTAGTTGTGTAAACTTCTTTTGATTGATCTGTTTTGATTGAAGTTCTGCTTCGATTATATTAGCCATTAGAATACCTTTAAAATAATAGTAGAGTTATTTAGTCTACCTGACCCTTTTGTTCTAACAGTCTTAGCCATGGTAGTGAATCTGATAATCCATTGCCCCTTTCTCATAGAGGTTAGAAGTTTAAGCTGCTTTTCTGGTGTTCTTAAACGTCTTTGCTCTGAAAAATCAAAACCCTTTAATGTACTCCCTCCAACAGTCATTCCATCAAGAGACGTATAATAACTAAGCATCTTAGTTGCTGTATTATATAACCAAACCTCTTTAGAACCTATTAGTTTCTCAGGATCAACAGATTTAAGCTTAAGTTCGGGGAATGCTTTAGCATACTTCACTTTTGAAACAACTTTAGAAGCAGGCACTACTTTCTTCTTACGAGCAGGTGTTACAGCTACTTTATACTTCTCTAGTGAATCAATCATCACATCAAAGAACTTAATAACCTTATTCTTCTGCTGAGTAGTGTATGTAGAGTAACCTTCCTTCATAATAGGAACAGTCTTAGACAGAACATATTCATTACGAACACCTGATGCCCACATATTAATCTCTTGAATATAAGATGCTTTAACATTGGAGTCTGCCAAGTATTTCTCAGTATTGAACTTCATCTTAAAATCAGACTCTATAAAGTTCTCAAACGCGTCATCTAGTCCAGTGATATATTCATTAAGTTTAATAGCAGTACGTTCTTG
>Ga0209495_1000480_pt1 | contig 31098 bp, 26 predicted proteins | sample EN1Hudsemesocosm_FD_184629 | JGI IMG/M metagenome (GOLD analysis project Ga0209495, IMG submission 184629) | Methane-oxidizing microbial communities from mesocosms in the Hudson Canyon - EN1E Hudson Canyon (SPAdes) (version 2) | ecosystem: Environmental > Aquatic > Marine > Cold seeps | place... | reverse complement strand
GCCTCGTATTGCAAGTGGGTTCCCCATTATTAATGTTCTCCAGCCAGTTAGTAGCCTTTATTTTCGCAACAAGTTCTGCCGGTGGAGGGGAATATTTAACTGACTGGCCAATACACCCCATGAGACTGAATAGTGACATCATCACTACCAGTGTGAACAGTCCATTTTTGACAGATAAAGGGCTCAGACCTATTTTTAATCGTTTTATCATTTCACTTCCTTCCATGGTATGCCTTGCCCTCGATATTCAATTTGTTAATCTAGTCAGTATTCAAGCTGTTCTACAAATCGACAGTTAAAAGCAACCCTATCCTTTAATTTTAATAGTGCTGTTTGAATTTTATTCTTCTGGCTAAATTTAGCTTGGCGAATGTAAGCTGTTGTGTGTTGCAGTTCCATGCATCTTTTTCCCTTGGGTCCAAAACATATTCCTTTATGTGGGCCTCACTATAGCGTCATTACTATGAAGATTCAATACTCAAATCAAGCTGTAATAACGGTATTTATTTCTAACTTTTGGTGATGCATTATCAACTTATAAACCAAGAAAACACGTCAAAATAGTTAGTCTTAATTTTAGTTATAAGTTGCTCTACTCACAATTTAATACAAGGGGGAATCATAGCATTAGAGGCTCATTCTGAATTTGCAGTAGTAGCAAATAGCCTCACCAACCGACCCTACCGAGGAAAACTAAGTAATTGATTAAAAAGATAAAAATATCTTATTTAAATTAACTATTGATAATATCGTTGGTTTATTGTCTAATACACATTGCAACGGATTTGCATATTATTGAGAGGTTTAAATGGAACAATTAAACACGTCCCACCCTAGTATTACACCTATAGAAACTGATAACTTAGTGTCATTTGATCATTATTGGAGTGAGAATTCATCGCTTCTTCATCAATGTGATGATCCCGATGTCATGTTTCATGTCTCCTTTTTGACAATTTCACATGCGATTGAAAAGGCAATGCTATACCTTCGCTGGCAGCCAAGCTTTGATCGTTTTGAAGACTTTTTCGAAAGTTGTGAGCAGCTAATCTTTTCTTATCAATCTGAATGGCTAGATAGAGCTGGTGCTGATAATTGGAAACAAGAGAGCCTAAAAATCGCAGATAATTTATCCCCATCATTCAAGGGCAGAAGAAAGATAAATGAGGCTGTGAAATGCTATATGGATGAAAACTTTTTAATGGATACAGTGTTGTCAGAATTGAGACGGGTTGCCAGCCTGTCTAAACAGGAACGGTTATATATAGTTCAAGAAGGCATCCCTTTCTTGAAAAAAACGATTCGTTTATCTGTATTAGATCCTGTTGAACTTACGTTATTAGAACCCAGTTAATGTGTAAAGCTGCTTCATGGCATGATTAATAATAGGGCCTAACTTGGCCCTATTTGTTTTTCTTAAATTATGTATGTTCGCGTGTTGATTTAAACTCGATGTCAGGCCAACGTTCCATTGTTAAATCTAAGTTAACGCGTGTTGGTGCAATATACGTTAAACCACCTGCACCATCGAGTGCGAGATTGAGTGCTGCTTTTTTCTTAAACTCTTCAAGCATTTTCTCATCTTCACAGTAAACCCATCGAGCCGTATAGACTTGCACTGGCTCATAGATACAATCAACTTTGTATTCGCCTTTAAGTCGATGAACCACCACGTCAAACTGCAATACACCGACAGCACCAAGGATCAGATCATTATTTTCTGTTGGTCTAAATAGCTGCGTTGCCCCTTCTTCACTTAGTTGCTGTAAACCTTTTAGTAGCGCTTTCATTTTAAGCGGATCTTTCAGGCGTACACGTCGAAAAAGTTCTGGTGCGAAATAAGGGATACCGGTAAATTGAATGTCTTCACCTTCGGTAAAAGTATCACCAATCTGGATTGTGCCATGATTGTGTAAGCCTAAGATATCACCTGGCCACGCTTCTTCAGCTTGTGCTCTCTCTGCTGCCATAAAGGTAACAGCATTGGCGATAACAACATCTTTACCTGTTCGAGCATGACGTATTTTCATGCCTTTTTTATATTGCCCAGAACAGACACGTAGAAAGGCAATTCTATCTCGATGTTTTGGATCCATATTGGCTTGAATTTTAAACACAAACCCACTGAAAGGTTCTTCTGCCGCTTCAACATGGCGAGTTTTTGTCTCACGACCTTGTGGTGCAGGGGCTATTTCAACAAATGAATCCATTAATTCGGTGATACCAAAATTGTTCATCGCACTACCGAAGAATACTGGCGATAATTCACCCGACAAGAAGTCATCATGGTCATATTCATGGCTAGCACCACGCACTAACTCTATCTCTTCGCGTAGCTCTTCTGCCATGTCGCCGAACAATTCATCTAAACGAGGATTGTCTAAGCCTTCAATAACTTCACCCACTTGATCACTGTGGGGTTCAAATAGATGAACACTGTCTTTTTCTATATGAAAGATTCCTTTGAAGTTTTTCCCCATACCAATTGGCCAAGTAATGGGGGCACACTTAATACCAAGAACCGTTTCAACTTCATCTAAGATATCAATAGGATCGCGACCTTCACGATCCATTTTATTGATAAACGTTAAGATTGGCGTATCACGCAGGCGACACACTTCCATTAATTTAATTGTACGTTGCTCTACACCTTTGGCGATATCAATGACCATTAAGGCCGAATCAACTGCCGTTAAAGTACGATATGTATCTTCAGAGAAATCGGCATGACCTGGTGTGTCGAGTAAGTTAACAACTCGGCCATTGTGCACAAATTGCATCACTGATGAAGTAACAGAAATACCCCGTTCTTTTTCCATTTCCATCCAGTCAGATGTTGCATGGCGATCCGTTTTACGAGATTTAACGCTACCTGCTTGCTGAATAGTCCCACTTAAGTACAGTAGTTTCTCAGTAACAGTTGTTTTACCCGCATCGGGATGCGAGATGATCGCAAAGGTGCGACGTTTGTTGATTTCTTCTAGTAGATCGGCCATGTAAGAAAGGTATATTATGAAAAACAGTCCATTTTACACGTCAAAGGCTTAGCTCGCTATTTATTCGCTCATCAAATGAATCGCATCAGCTAACAATGACACTGATATAGTTTCTCCAATTTTCAAACCATTACGTGTTGCTACATGTTCTGGCAAGTCCATCTGTAGGTTTGTGCCATTGCTATGTGCAACAGTGAGGATCAATGTTGTAATACCTCGCAAGCTAACCATTTCACAAATTGTACCTTCCAGCGGGTTTTCATGTTCACCTCGAGATTTTCTGACCCGTTGGTGCAATAACACTTTACTTGGTGACAGTGTCCAGTGAATATCGTCGTTAATCTTAAATTGAGACGTATCAGCAACATCAATCAAGTAGTTATGCCACTTTAATTTCAACGCCTGTTCATGTTCAACTAGCTGGGCAGTGAACACGTTTCGAGCATCAACTTGCCGTGCAATAGCCACATTATTCGGTTGAAATAAAACGGTTTCGGGCGTTCCTTGTTGTAATGTAGTTCCTTGATGAATTACACACAGACTATCAGCCAACATAGCCGCTTCATCCAAATCGTGTGTCACTAAAATAACGGGCATATCCAGTTGCCGACGAAGCGTATTCAGTTCCATATAGAGTTTACGTCTCGTCACTTTATCAACAGCAGAAAACGGCTCATCTAATAATAAGACTTCCGGCTGTCTAGCTAAAGCCCGAGCAATAGCAACACGCTGCTGTTGACCACCAGAAAGTTGATTTGGGTAGCGTTGTTCTAAACCAGATAGATTCACTTGTTCTAACAATCGTTTGCTCTGTTCATTCCCATCTTTACCATTATCTAGTGCGAGTTTAATGTTTTCAGCTACCGTTAAATGTGGAAATAAAGCATAGTTCTGAAACACCATACCAACACGACGTTGCTGCGGTGTCTTATTTAATTTTTTCGCACTTTCAAACCATGTGTGACCTTTGCATTTTATGAGACCTTGCTGGGGAATTTGTAAGCCAGCAATACAGCGTAATACAGTTGATTTACCGGCGCCTGATGGCCCGACCAGTGCCAGCACCTCACCCTTTTCACAACTTAACTCTACATCAAGTGTGGTTGGTTTAGTTTGCTGTAATGTTACGTGCAACATTTTAAACGGCGACCACGCGTGTTTGCTTTCGATTAAAGGTATACACAATGGTGATGGTCACTAAAGCAATCGCCAGTAAAATAAATGACATCGATTGTGCTTGCTGGTGATCAAAAGCTAACACACTGTCGTAAATAGCTATGGAGACTGTGCGTGTTTCTCCAGCGATATTGCCGCCAATCATTAACACAACACCAAATTCACCTAAGGTATGAGAAAAACTTAAGACCATTGCCGTGATAATGCCTGGCCAAGCTAGAGGCAATTCGATTTTGAAGAATGTTTTCCACCTAGATAGGCCACTACACCATGCGGCTTCACGTATCTCAGGTGCAATACTCTCTAATGATCGCAGCATGGGTTGCACTGCAAACGGTAAACTATAGATGATAGAGGCAAACCATAATCCAACAAATGAAAAGGCTAAATTTTGGCCTGTGAGGCTTGCAAATACGCCTCCAAAAAAGCTATTGCTATCCATTCCGACAAGTAGAAAATAGCCTAATACTGTTGGTGGAAGAACTAAAGGTAAAGTAATAATGGCTTCAATAAAACCACGGCCCACAAAGTTTGATTTCGCCAAAAAATAGGCAATGGCTAAGCCTATTGGGAATAAGCTAAGGCATGTTAATAAAGCCAAGCTGATTGAGACTTCAAATGCCTGCCAATCCATTAAGACGCCTCCTTCACTAAAAACCCATGTTTAGTAAAAAGTTCATGGGCTTGTGCTGTTTGAATAAAGTCTAAAAACTGTTTACTACTCACAGAGGCAGTGTGTAGTGCAATTGCCTGTTGCTGCAATGTTACATCTAATTGAACAAACCTTCCCACTAAAGAAAACTGTGGCTGGATAATATGTGCATAAGGCACAAAGCCAGCATCCACTGATGTTGATAAGGCGAATTGCATGGCTTGAGATGCATTTTCAGCCATTAATAGATAAGGCTGAATCTGATTCCACAGTCCAAACTCTTTTAACATTGACTCTGCCGCCTGACCATAAGGTGCGTGGCGCGGATTTGCTATTGCGATTTTACCTAATGTTCCCTGCTCTATCGCCTGCTTCAAGCCGTGGAGTTTGTCTTCTATAACTAAGGGGGAATCATTTGCAGCAAACAAAGCTAGTTGAGCTTGAGCATAATTAATGGCTTTACCTTGAGTTAGTTTCGCAGCAATAAGACGCTGAATATAGTCAGGACTTGCTGATAAAAAAACCTCAAAAGGTGCGCCATGTTGAATTTGTGTCGTCAATGTACCTGACGCAGCATAAGAGACAGATACATGATGGTCCGTTTGTTGTTCAAATTGGTCCACTAATTCCGGCAAGACAAAGCGTAAATTAGCCGCTGCAGCAATATGGAGCGTATCTGCTTGGGCCAATGTCATACTGCACAGTAGTAATGATGTGAGAATATATTTAAAGTAATTCATTATGACTATTTTGACACAAAAAAGCCCCGACAAACGGGGCTTTTAAGTTTTAATTTCGCGACGAGGACGTCGCAGCTACACTCCTACACTTTATGCTATAGGAAAGTGGCTTTAGCAGTGACAATTAGTCTTCTTTAGCTTCGTCTTCTGCTACAGCTTTCATACTTAAACGAATACGACCTTGGCGGTCAACTTCAAGTACTTTCACTTTAATAACATCACCTTCTGATAACTTGTCGCTTACATTCTCAACACGTTCTTCAGAGATTTGTGAAATATGAACCAAACCATCTTTACCAGGAAGAATTGTTACAAATGCACCGAAGTCCATTAATTTAGCAACACGACCTTCGTAGATTTGGCCAACTTCAACTTCAGCAGTGATTTGTTCGATACGTTTAAGTGCATCTTGTCCTGCGTTAAAGTCAGATGAGAAGATTCTTACAGTACCGTCATCATCAAGATCGATAACCGCACCCGTTTCTTCAGTTAAAGCACGGATAGTTGCACCACCCTTACCAATTACGTCACGAATCTTATCTGAGTTGATTTTGATTGTGATGATACGTGGAGCAAATTCAGACATTTCTTCACGGTGTGATGAAAGATCAGCATTCATTGTGTCAAGAATCGTTAAACGACCATCACGAGCTTGTGATAATGCAGTTGTCATGATTTCTTCGTTGATACCTTCGATCTTGATATCCATTTGAAGTGCAGTAATACCTTTTGAAGTACCCGCTACTTTAAAGTCCATATCACCTAAGTGATCTTCATCACCTAAGATATCAGTCAATACAGCATAACCGTTGTCTTCTTTGATCAAGCCCATAGCGATACCGGCAACAGGCGCTTTAATTGGAACACCCGCATCCATTAACGCTAAGCTTGTACCACAAACAGAAGCCATAGAGCTTGAACCATTTGATTCAGTAATTTCTGAAACAACACGTACAACATATGGGAAGTCTTCAGCAGACGGCATTACTGCTGCAATACCACGTTTTGCTAATTTACCATGGCCGATTTCACGACGTTTAGGAGAACCAACAAAACCTGTTTCACCTACACAGAATGGAGGGAAGTTGTAATGCAACATAAAACGGTCGCGGTATTCACCTTCAACTGCATCAATCATTTGTGCATCACGTTCAGCACCTAATGTTGCCACAACAACCGCTTGCGTTTCACCACGTGTGAATAATGCGCTGCCGTGTACACGAGGTAAGACAGTTGTTTCAACAGTAACTTGACGTACTGTAGCAGTGTCACGACCATCGATACGAGGTTCACCAGCGATGATTCTGCCACGAACTAATTCTTTTTCAATTTTAGCAAATGCACCTTTAACATCATCAGATGACATTGTAGATTCTTCACCAGCTAAGGCTTCAACAGCAGCATCACGAACGATACCTAATGCATCTTGGCGAGCTAGTTTGTCACTAATTGTGTATGCTTTTTCGATACCTGAAAATGCATTTTCTTTAACAGCATCATAAATAGCAGGATCTTTTTCTGGTGCAGACCAGTCCCATGCTTCTTTACCAACTTCTGCTTTTAACTCGTTTACTAAGTTAATTGCTGTTTGTAATTTCTCATGACCAAACATTACAGAACCAAGCATAATTTCTTCTGATAATTCAGATGCTTCTGATTCAACCATTAGAACAGCGCTGTCAGTACCAGCAACAACCAAGTCTAAATCACTTGTTGCTAATTGCTCTTTACTTGGGTTAAGTACATATTCACCATCGATGTAACCAACACGAGCACCACCAATTGGGCCGTTGAATGGGATACCAGAAATAGCCAGTGCAGCAGATGCACCAATCATTGCAGGAATATCAGGGTCAATTGCAGGGTCTAAAGCAATAACGGTTGCAATAACTTGAACTTCGTTCAAGAAACCTTTCGGGAATAATGGACGTAAAGGACGGTCAATTAAACGACATGTTAATGTTTCTTTTTCAGAAGGACGACCTTCACGTTTAAAGAAACCACCAGGGATTTTACCTGCTGAGTATGTACGTTCTTGGTAGTTGACAGTCAACGGGAAGAAATCTTGACCCGGTTGAACGTTCTTTTTACCTACAACTGTCACCATTACTGATGTTTCGCCCAAGCTAGCAATGATTGCACCGCTTGCTTGACGTGCGATTTTTCCAGTTTCAAGACTTAAAGTATGATCGCCATATTGAACTGATTTTTTTACTGAGTTCACTTTTATATTCCTCTTCGTTTATTACGGCCTATTCCGAATAAACTTTTAAATTTAAATTCTCAAACAAATACGCCCCTGAAATCATATGATTTCAGGGGCGTATTTTAAATACTGACCTTGCTATCGATAGATAACGATTGCATGGTATTAAACATATTCTTTATTGCTATTAGCAAGGGCTTAACGACGTAAACCTAGGCTAGCAATTAATTCACGGTAACGTGTGATGTCTTTCTTTTTCAAGTAATCCAACATTTTACGACGACCACTTACCATTTTTAATAAACCTTGGCGTGAGTGATGATCATGGATGTTTGTTTTGAAATGTTCAGAAAGATCTGCAATACGTGCTGTTAACAAAGCAATTTGTACTTCAGCTGAACCAGTATCACCTTCTGAGCGTTGGTACTTGCTGATGACTTCTTGTGTTTGTTCTAGTGATAATGACATTAAAAACTCCAACTTTAATTATGTAGCACTTGTTAGTTTGGCTACGAGTTAAATTCTGGATTACTTCAGCAATGCTCTTTTCGAGAAAACCAAAATATCCAACCATTCAAAAAACGGCAATTTTACCGACTTTTTATTATAGAAACAAGCCTTTACTCTTTATTATGATCAACAAATACTCGCTTCGGTGCAACAATACCCTGTTCAGACATTTCACCGAGGCCAAGAAACTGTTTATCCGTATCAAACAATCTCACATTTGCGGATGAAAAGGCTTGTTCAACCTTGATTGTTTGACCATGTCTTAAAGCGATAACCATATCGTTACTAGCGATAATCTCTGGCCAATCTGGCAACGCATTTTCTGTAGGTAACAATTCAGTATCTAAGGCATCCAATCCTTTTTCTGCAATAGCTTCTAATTGTTCAACTGTCATCGACTGTTGCTCGGTATACCCTGCAGCAGCAACACGACGAAGCATCACAACATGGCCACCGGTTCCTAGTGCATGACTAATATCTTCAACTAAGGTTCGGATATACGTTCCTTTGCTACACCTTACTGCTAAGGTAAAGCTGTCCTCAGTAATAGACAAAAGTTGAATATCGTAAATCGTAATTCGGCGGGACTTACGTTCAACTTCAATACCTTGTCGTGCAAGTTTATAGAGTGGTTGACCGTTATATTTTAATGCCGAGAACATGGGAGGAACTTGATCTTGCTCACCCATAAACTTTGGCAATATATCTAGAAGTGTTTGTTCATTAAATGCTGGTATTTCGGATGTTGATAAGATCTCACCATCAGAATCACCGCTATCAGTGACCACGCCCAATTTACAAGTAACATGGTAGGCCTTGTCAGCATCTAACAAGTAGGATGAGACTTTCGTTGCCTCTCCCAAGCAAATCGGTAAAACACCTGTAGCTAATGGATCTAATGCACCGGTATGGCCTGCTTTCTTTGCATCAAATAAGCGTTTAACTTGTTGTAATACATGATTAGAACTTCGGCCTGTTGGTTTATCAATAATGACAATACCGGTAATATTGCGACCTTTTTTATTTCTACGTCCCATCTAACAGTTATTCTTCTTCAGGCAGATCTTTATTCGCTTTGGCAATTAACTCATCCATCTGGAAACCGTGCTCTAATGACTTATCATAATGAAAGCGTAATTCAGGGATATTACGAAGTTCAACACGGCCAGCAAGGTTACGGCGTAAAAAACCAGCCGCTCTTTTCAAGCCTGCTAAACATTCCTCAATATCTTGCTCAGAGTCAACACCATTCAAGCGTGTTACAAAGACCTTGGCATATTTCATATCAGCAGTGACATCAACATGAGACACAGTGACTAAGCCCACTCGTGGATCAGACACTTCATGTTGAATCATTTGGGCCAACTCGCGCATAACGAGTTGCCCAATACGATTTGTTCGGCTAAATTCTCTTGCCATCTTATAGTGTCGGCTTCATAAGAACACGTTCGAAGACTTCAATCTGATCGCCTGGTTTAACATCAGTGTAGTTCTTCACACCGATACCACACTCAACACCTGACTGAACTTCGTTCACATCATCTTTAAAGCGACGTAATGATTCAAGTTCGCCTTCGTAAATAACAACGTTATCACGTAATACACGGATTGGGTTTGTGCGTCTGACCACACCTTCAGTAACCAAACAACCGGCAATATCACCAAATTTAGGAGAACTAAATACATCATCAACACGAGCAAGACCAATGATTTCATCTTTGTAAACAGGTTCTAACATACCTGTCATTGCTGCTGTTACAACATCAATCAAGTCATAGATAATACTGAAGTATTGAACATCAAGACCTTTTTCAGCAATGATTCGACGCGCTGTATTATCAGCACGAACATTAAAGCCTATTAGAATCGCATTTGCAGAACCCGCTAATTGAGCATCAGTTTCATTAATACCACCCACACCTGAAGCAACAATACGTACTTTTACTTGGTCTGTTGATAATTTCAATAGGCCTTGGCTTACTGCTTCGGCACTACCGTGAACATCCGCTTTAACAACAACGTTCAATGTTTTCACATCGCCCGATTCCATTTGATTAAACATCTCATCAAGTTTCGCAGCTTGTTGCTGTGCCATTTGTAATTCACGTGCTTTCGTTTTACGTAAAGTAGCAATTTCACGAGCAGAACGTTCATTAGCAACAACTTGTAACTCATCGCCTGAAGCAGGCGTACCTGATAGACCTAGGATTTCAACAGGTGTTGAAGGTGTAGCTGATGTTAATACTTTCGCATTTTCATCTAATAAAGAACGGACTCGACCGTATTCTTGACCTACAACAACAATATCACCTTTATTCAAAGTACCGCTTTGTACCAGTACAGTGACGATCGTACCACGACCTTTATCTAAACGTGCTTCAATAACAGTACCTTTAGCAGGACCTGATGTTGGCGCTTTAAGTTCTAACATCTCAGCTTGTAGTGAGATCGTATCTAGTAACTCATCGACACCTTTACCTGTTAATGCTGACACAGGAACAAACGGTACATCACCACCCCAATCTTCAGGAATAACATCGTGATTACCTAACTCTGTTTTAACTCGGTCTGGATTGGCTGTTTCTTTATCCATTTTGTTAACAGCAATAATCAATAAAGAATTAGCTTCTTTTGCATGTTTAACTGCTTCAATTGTTTGAGGCATAACACCATCGTCTGCTGCAACAACTAATACAACAATATCCGTTACTTTCGCACCACGTTGACGCATTTCAGTAAAGGCAGCATGTCCAGGTGTATCTAAAAATGCAATTTCACCACGACTAGTTTCAACTTTATAAGCACCGATATGCTGAGTGATACCACCGGCTTCACCCGTCGTCACTTTAGTGCTTCGAATGTAATCTAACAATGATGTTTTACCATGATCAACATGCCCCATAACGGTAACAACAGGTGCGCGAGTTTCTTCATCGCCCGTTTCATGATCAGTTTCCATTAGTGCTAATTCAGCTTCATTTTCTTGAACTGGTTTAGCAACATGGCCCATTTCTTCAATCACGATAACAGCAGTATCTTGATCAAGTACTTGGTTAATTGTTGCCATTGTACCGAGACCCATCAACGCTTTGATAACTTCAGCTGCTTTAACATGCATGCGTAATGCTAAATCAGACACACTGATTGTATCCGGCACATCTACGTCATGAATAACAGGTGCAGTTGGTAATGTGAAGCCATGCTCTTCTGAAGACTCCATAACCGCTGTAGATGGTTTTTGAGCACCTTTACCTTTCTTCTTCTTGCGACGGCCTTTACCATTAGAGACATGTAATTCTTCTCTGTCTTTACCGCCACCTTTACGATCATTACGACCGCCACGACGACTGGCATTATCTTTAGTACTTGGACCTGCAGGATCTGGTTTTTTCTCAGATTCTTTTTCTTTTGCTTTACGTGCTTCTTTTTGTTCTTTTGCTTTTGCTTCAGCTACTTTTTTAGCTTCAGCTCGCTCTTTCTCAAGCTTCGCTTCTTCAACACGCGCTTTCTTACGCTCTACTAACGCTTTTTCAGCTTCTAAACGAGCCATATTCGCAGCACGACGCTTAGCATCAGCTTCTTCAAGCTTCTTATGTGCTATTTGTGATGCAGTCAGCTTAGGTTCAGCAGCTTCTTTTGTAGCCGTTTTTTCTTTCTTAGCGGTTTCTTTCGGCTTACTTTCTTCTTTGGCTTTTTGTTTTGCTTCTTCTGCTAATGCTTTCTTCTCTTCTTCAGCAGCTAAACGAGCTTCTTCTGCTGCTTGTTTCTCTGCTTCAACAGCAGCCTCAACTACAGCCGCTTCACGCTTAGCATCGTCAGCTTCTTGCTTAACTCGAAGCGCTTCTTCATCTTTAATTTGTTGCAGCTCTTCATCTTTAATGCGTTGCTCTTCAAGTCGCGCATCTTCAATGACTTTTGCTTCAGCTTCTTTTTGACGCTGTAACTCAGCTTCTTCGGCAGCTTCTTCGGCTGGTGTGCGTTTTACGAAGGTACGTTTCTTACGTACTTCAACACTCACACTTTTAGTTCCTCGACGCGCTGCACTACTGCCTAGTTTTATTTCACTGACAGATTTACGCTTAAGTGTAATCTTTTTAGCAGGTGTCGCACTGTCTTCAGCTTTACCATGTTTCTGTTGTAGAAAGCTCAATAATGATTGTTTCTGATCTTCAGTAATCAAGTCATCAGCACTTGAAACGACCACGCCAGCTTCGCCAAGTTGTTCAACTAAATGTTCACCTGAGACACCAACACTTTCTGCTAGGTCTTTAACTTTAATATCGCTCATCTAGTTTACTCCCCCGCCTCTTCATCATCACCATCAGCAAACCATGTCTCACGTGCATTCATGATTAATGTTCCTGCTAACTCCTCATCGATTCCATCAAGCTCTGTTAATTCATCAACAGATTGGTCACCTAAATCATCAACAGTCGTTATACCTTTACTTGCTAATGTCAGTGCTATTGCCTTGGTGACTCCTTTTAGTGCAAGTAACTCTGCAGTAGGCTCTGCCGTTTCTAACTGCTCTTCATTTGCAATAGCTTTCGTGAGCAATACATCACGCGCTCTTGAACGAAGCTCAGTAACAATGTCTCCATCAAACTCTTCAATTGCTAGCATTTCTTCTTCTGCAACATACGCAACTTCATCTAAGCTAGAGAAGCCTTCTTGAGCCAGAATCAAAGCAACATCTTCATCCACATCGAGGTCTTTCATAAAGACTTCGATTAAACCGCCCATCTCAGTTTCTGATTTTTTGTCTGCATCTGACGATGACATGACGTTTAATACCCAGCCTGTTAGCTGACTTGCTAAACGTACGTTTTGACCACCGCGGCCAATCGCTTGAGACAACTGATCATCTTCAACCGCAATATCCATACTATGAGCATCTTCATCTACAACGATTGATAAAACCTCAGCTGGCGCCATGGCATTGATTGCGAATCGAGCTGGCTCTTCATCCCAAACAATAATATCAACACGCTCTCCTGCCAATTCATTGGTAACAGCTTGAACACGTGAACCACGCATACCAACACATGCACCAACAGGATCAATACGCGCTTCTTTCGCTTCGACTGCAATCTTGGCGCGAAGACCAGCATCACGTGCTGCACCTTTCACTTCAATCATGCCATCACCGATTTCTGGTACTTCTAATTTGAATAGTTCAATAAGAAGTTCAGGAGCCATACGACTAATCAATAGTTGAGGGCCTCGGCCTTCAGGGCGAATTTCTTTCAAATACCCACGAACACGGTCACCGGTTCTAAAGTTTTCACGTGGAATCATTTCTTCACGAGGAATAAAGGCTTCTGCATTACCACCTAAATCAAGCGTTACACTACCGCGTTCAACACGCTTAACTGTACCCATAATAAGCTGACCTAACTTATCTTGGTATTGTTCAACAACTTGAGCACGTTCTGCTTCGCGTACTTTTTGCACAATAACTTGTTTAGCAGTTTGAGCAGCGATACGACCAAATTTAACGGATTCTATCGGCTCAGAAATAAAGCCACCGACTTCGATGTCTGATTGCTTTTCTAATGCATCACTTAATTTGATTTGTGCTTCTGGTAACTCAAGTTCTTCATCGGAATCTTCAATAACTAACCACTGGCGAAATGTTTCGTAATCTCCAGTCACACGGTCGATGACAACACGAGCATCTAACTCTTCATCACTACCTTTCCGTGTTGCAGTTGCGAGTGCAGCTTCTATAGCTTGGAAAATAACTTCTTTTCCTACGCCCTTTTCATTCGATACAGCATCAACAACCAATAAGATTTCTTTATTATTCATTCTTCCCCCAGTGAGCTCTCATTTAAAACCCAACTAAACTTGTTCAGTTCAACTATTTATAATACGCTTTTTTTAAGCAACAAGCCGTGCTTTTGCTAACTTAGTTAATGGCAGACCATACTCTTCACCATCCACTACAACCAATATTTCACCATCATCAAAACCTTGTAAGACGCCTTTAAAGTTTCGGCGTCCTTGTATTGGTAACTTCATTGATATTTTTACTTCACTGCCTGCAAAACGTTCAAAATCTCTTGCTTTAAATAACGGTCGGTCAAAACCTGGTGATGATACTTCTAGAGCGTAGGCACTATTGATTGGGTCTTCTACTTCTAGAATCCCACTCACCTGATGACTGACACGTTCACAGTCTTCTATACCAATGCCTTGCTCTGAATCAATATATATACGCAAAATAGTGTTTACACCATTCTTTATATGTTCAACACCGACCAACTCATACCCGAGTGATTCGATTGGTAGTTCAATTAGTTTTTCAATTTGATCGCTAACAGCCATAATTACATAAAAAAAAAGGGCCCACGGCCCAATTTCAAATCTCCAGATAAACAAAAACCCCATATAGGGGCTCTGTAATTCAAGTGGTAGCGGGGGCTGGATTTGAACCAACGACCTTCGGGTTATGAGCCCGACGAGCTACCAGACTGCTCCACCCCGCACCTGATTAAGCCGAGAAGTATACGGCCATTATCTTAGCTATGCAAGGGGTATTTTAATTATCTTTTAACTTTCTTGTTAGGGTGTTTCTACCCCAGCCTAATAACTTTGCCGCTTCCTGTCTTTTTCCAGCAGTTTTCTCTAATGCTACTTCCATTAATAACTGTTCAACCATAGGCACAACATCAGATAGAGCCGCTTCTTGACCAGACAATGCCCTTTGAGCAGCCCATTGTTTAAATAGAGTTTGCCAGTTTCCTGAGCCTTTTAATTCAACAGAGGCCTCAGTCATCAATTCACTTGGCAGGTCATCTATTTGTACAATTTTTGCTGGCGACATAACGGTTAGCCAACGACATGTGTTTTCTAATTGTCTGACATTACCTGGCCAAGACAGTTGGCTTAGGTAACTTTCAACATCCGGTGACAAGCTTTTAACTTGAACCTTTAATTCTGTAGCAGCTTTGTTTAAAAAGTGACCTGCTAATGCTGGTATGTCTTCACGCCTTTCTCTCAAAGCGGGGATTTGGATTCGAATAACATTCAGGCGGTGAAATAAATCTTCCCTAAATTCTCCCCTTTCGACTCGCTCGTCTAGGTTTTGATGTGTTGCAGCAACAATTCGAACATCAGCACGCACGGCACTGTGCCCACCTACACGAAAAAACTCACCATCAGAAAGCACTCTTAGGAGTCGAGTTTGTAGCTCAAGCGGCATATCACCAATTTCATCTAGAAACAGTGTTCCACCATCGGCTTGTTCAAAGCGCCCTTTTCTCATGGCATGAGCACCTGTGAATGCGCCTTTTTCATGACCAAATAGTTCTGACTCCATCAGTTCTTTTGGAATGGCAGCCATGTTAAGGGCAATAAAGGGAGAACTACGTCGTGGGCTATGCTTATGTAAAGCATTAGCAACAAGTTCCTTCCCTGTGCCTGATTCACCGTTGATAAGTACTGTAATATTTGAACGTGCTAATCGACCAATAGATCTGAACACCTCTTGCATTGCAGGTGCTTCACCGATTATCTCAGCTCCTAATGTAGCGGGTTCTTCTTCATTGGTGTGTTGATCTTGGTAATGCTCAATAGCACGCTGAACAAGATCAACAGCTTCGTCTACATCAAATGGTTTGGGTAAGTATTCAAATGCACCACCTTCGTAAACCGATACAGCACTATCTAAATCAGAATAGGCTGTCATGATGATAACGGGTAAATCAGGCACATTTTTCTTGATGTCAGCAAGTAGTTCTAGCCCGTCTATTCCTGGCATTCTAATGTCACTGACTAACACATCAGGTGTCACTGTTTTTAATTCTTCAAGTACTTCAAGTGCACTTTCAAAAACCCTCACGTCGAGATCAACAGCTTCAAGTGATTTTTGTAGCACCCAACGAATTGAGCGATCATCATCGACAACCCATACGTTTGATCTTTTAGTCATCTGATTGCTCCAAAGGGAAAATGACAGAAAAAATAGTTTGTCCAGGCTGACTGACACATGAAACCATACCCTTATTTCGTTGTATTAAGTTTTGCACTAAATAAAGCCCTAAGCCCGTACCTTCTGCACGACCAGTAACCAGAGGGAAAAACATTCTTTCTTGTAAGCCTTTAGGTATACCTGGTCCATTATCTTCAACCTCAATACTGACACCAAGTCGGTAGCGTTTCTGATCAATACTAATATTTCGAACCGCCCGTGTTCTTAGCGTAATTTGGCCAGCACCATTGAGTGCTTGCACTGCATTCCTAACAATATTAAGGAAAATTTGAACTAGCTGATCAAAGTCGACATAAAGGTCTGGAATACTAGGATCATAATCACCTTTAATGACTAGTCGGTTATCAACTTCTGCAAAGACAAGTTGCCTAACGCGTTGTAATATTTCATGAACATTGACATTGGTGTGTTCCGATTGATGGTGAGAACCCAGCATCTTTGTCATAAGATTTTGTAAGCGATCTGCTTCACTAATAATTATGGCTGTATATTCTTTAAGATCATCAGAATCTAGTTGACGTTCTAATAATTGAGCTGCACCTCTTAAGCCACCTAGTGGATTTTTTATTTCATGTGCTAAACCACGTAGTACTTGTTGTTGAGTATGCAAACTCTCATCACGACTAATCCGTTGTTGAAAGTCTAATTGTGCTAATTCCAATAAGATATAAGACTTTTTAGCTTCTAGATCATCAACGATCTTGATTGAGCAATCGACAACAATATCGCCTTTACTCGGCAGATACAGTTTAACCTCTCTCTCAATCAGTTCTTGTCCTGTGTCTTGAACTCGTTTTAGCCCGACTAATAATTCACAATCACCATGCAGTAATGCCTGTATTGGTATTGATAAAGCTTGACGCTGACTCAGTCCAAACAACACTTCCGCTGCAGAGTTCAACGTATTTACCCGCAGTTCTTCATCCATCACTACAATAGCTGTCGTTAGACTATCAATAATGTCTTGGCAGGGTAATAAGGTCGTCATAAGCTTATTCTATATAAAAGATGTTTCATTATTATCCATAAGAGCAATTAATGGTCCAACTCAATCACTGGACAAGAAAATATATCTATACCACTGATTATATTAGAATTATATAAAGATCTTATAATCAATCTCATAATGAACAATGGACTGACTTAAAAAACAGAACAGCCTACGCACCATTATAGTGCATATTTGTATATATATGGATTTTTACTGTGCGACAGAACGTCGATGAACGTGGAATAAAACTGACTTACTTCTTTTTAACACAGCACCTGTTTTATCGATAACAGAAACGGTGAGTATGTGACTGCCTCTTTCTAAACCGGAAAGATTTACTGTCATAGATTCTTGTGCTTCACCAATATCTTTTCCATCCAACTTGAATAACAACTTATCAGACCGAAGGCCGTGCAACTCAGGTGAAACAGATGCTACAACGCTGACAACTTCTGGGTTATGAATGGATTGATTTTGTTCGGGGCTAACAATGCTGATTTTATAGTTAGGCGCTTCCATGTCAACAAGTATTTCAACTTCAGGGTCAGCGTCATCTATCACGGGAGCTGTAACAGGGATTGGCGTGTAACTAGGTGCGATATCGATAACAACTTCTTCGGCATTATCATCAGCCACATCCGTGAAAATAACATTGCCATTTTTATCGGTAGTGCGGTAAACCTGCGCCTGTATCACTGTTGTAATCAGTAATAATATTAAAAGTCCGTATTTCATAGACGCATAATATGCCTCTTAGATAACATCTGCAAGCTTAAGTTTTAGGCATAAAAAAACGCCCCCATAAATATGGAGGCGTCTTTTATTTTACTGTATGTAACTTTAAACTAGCAGCTGTAGTATAAATCAAACTCAGCAGGGTGAGTTTCCATACGTAAGCGTGTTACTTCTTCCATCTTAAGCTCGATGTAACCATCAATCTGATCATCAGTGAAAACACCGCCATCAGTTAAGAATGCACGATCTTTATCTAATGCGTCTAAGGCTTGATCTAATGAGTAACAAACTTGTGGAATTGCCGCTTCTTCTTCAGGTGGCAAGTCATACAAATCTTTATCCATTGCATCACCAGGGTGAATCTTGTTTTTAATACCATCAAGACCAGCCATTAGCAAAGCAGCAAATGCTAAGTAAGGGTTTGCAGTTGAATCACCGAAACGAACTTCAACACGACGACCTTTTGGATTGTTAACAAAAGGAATACGAATTGATGCAGAGCGGTTACGAGCAGAGTATGCAAGCATGATTGGTGCTTCAAAACCAGGTACTAAACGTTTGTAGCTGTTTGTACTTGCGTTTGTGAATGCATTTAGTGCTTGAGCATGCTTGATTACACCACCGATGTAATACAATGCAGTTTCAGATAAACCACCGTATTTGTTACCAGAGAATAAGTTTTCACCATCTTTAAATAAAGACATGTGAACGTGCATTCCGTTACCGTTATCACCAACGATTGGTTTAGGCATAAATGTCGCTGTTTTACCGTAAGCGTGTGCTACGTTATGAACAACATATTTAAGACCTTGAACTTCGTCTGCTTTTTTAACTAATGTGTTGAACTTTGTACCAATTTCACATTGGCCAGCGGTTGCAACTTCATGATGATGTACTTCTGTTTCTTGACCGATTTCTTCAAGTGTTAAACACATTGCAGAACGCATGTCTTGTAATGAATCGACCGGAGGCACAGGGAAGTAACCACCTTTAACACTTGGACGATGACCTTTATTACCATCAGGGAATACTTTATCTGTGTTCCAAGATGCTTCATCAGAATCAATTTTGAATGATGAACCAGAGATATCACTTGACCAACGTACATCATCAAAGATGAAGAATTCGTTTTCAGGACCAAAGTAAGCAGCATCAGCCATGCCTGTTGCTTGCATATGTGCTTCAGCACGGTGAGCAACACTACGAGGATCACGTTCGTAACCTTGCATTGTTGAAGGCTCAATGATGTCACACGTAATAATTAGCGTCACGTCATCCATGAATGGGTCTAAAATCGCTGTGTCAGGATCTGGCATCAAAATCATGTCTGATTCGTTAATACCTTTCCAACCAGCAACAGATGAACCATCAAACATATTACCTTCGGTAAATGTATCTTCATCAATAGTGTGTGCAGGGAAAGTGACGTGTTGTTCTTTACCGCGTGTATCTGTGAAACGGAAATCTACAAATAAGACTTCCTCATCTTTAATCATTTGAAGCACATTTTCGACTGACATTAATCTTTCTCCAATTTTAATTTTTTGTACTTTAATTGTGGTGCAAAATACGCATCTAACGTAGAGCACAAACCAAGCCAACTTTTAAATAACTATTTAATCAATAAGTTATCTATTATCGACAGAATAAACCGCACCATTATAGTGCAAAATGACCTTTAAGCACCAAAAAAGGGCTAAACACCCACTCGTACTGTAATGGTTAATTCATCTTCATTTTCTTTATGGCCAATAATGGTATGGCCATTGATTCTTGCCCAAGCAGGAATATCACTTAAGGCACCAGGATCCGTGCAAATCACGTCTAATATATCACCCTCAGATAATTCTTTTACCTTATTTTGCGTTTTAATAACCGGCATGGGGCATAGCATTCGTCTTGCATCTAATTCAAAGTGGCTCATACATGCCACTCCTCAAGTACTTGCTCTACACTTAGCGGTTTTATATTCAATATTTGAACATCCTCACCAGGCACGGAAACTTCAACCTTAACATCGTCAGCATCTCGACCTTGACCATAACGTGCGACAATTCCTGCAGCTAGTTCATAATCTTCAGCTTGAACATTTCCATCAATCATACACAGTGGGCCGTTATGACTAACAACCTGAATAGTCACAAATTGTTTTCTATACCCTTCTAGATATTTACTTTCGCCGGCATCACGAGCAATAATCAGTTTAAACTCAGGTTTAGGACGCAAATGACGGCCAACTTTAAGCAGCATAATGTCATCCATTTCATATTCACGATTGCCCCGTCCCTCCCACAAATCAACCAATTTATCGGAGTAGTTTTTATCCGTTAAGAAACAACAGCCACCAGCAGGTGAAGCATAATCAGTAAAACCATATTGTTTGGCTAATGCCATTTGAGGCTTACGGTTACGGCCATGGAAGTCATATAGCTTCTCACGATCAACCCACCCTTCTAATTCAGGTTTTGTAGGAGCTAAGTTCTTTGCACATAGTGGACGAAGTAAAATGTCATCAGCACCCGATTCACCAGCAACAATAGGCATGACTTCTTTGCGTTGAGACATCGGACGTTGACCAATCACTTCACCGGTAATAATAAAGTCAAAACCATCTTTACGATTCTCTTTAACCCACTCCACAGCCTTGCTCACCATGAAAATCTTACAATCTAAACATGGGTTCATATTCGCGCCGTAACCATGCTTAGGATTTAATAGAACATCTTTATATTCTTCAATCACATCAACAATGTGAAGTTTGATGCCTAATTGTTCTGCTGCCCAAAGTGCATTATTACGTTTTTGTTTGTCTTTATCATGATTTCGAATAGCATGCGTATGCCCTTCTACACAAAATCCTGTATAAAAGTTTATGCCTTCTACTTCGATACCTTGTTCTTGTAATACACGCACTGCTAAGAGTGAATCTAATCCACCCGAGATAAGTGCTATTGCTTTATGTTGTTTTGCCATGTCTTACGCTGTTCCGCCTACTGTTAAACCATCTATTTTTAATGTTGGTTGACCTACTCCAACAGGGACACTTTGTCCTTCTTTGCCACAGTTACCTACACCAGTATCAAGTTCTAAGTCATTCGCGACCATGCTAATTCGACTCATCACTTCTGGACCATTCCCGATCAGTGTGGCGCCTTTTACAGGCTGGGTAATTTTACCATTTTCAATTAAATATACTTCACTGGTTGAGAATACAAATTTGCCTGATGTGATATCTACTTGGCCACCACCGAAATTAGCTGCATAAAGCCCTTTTTCTACAGATTCAATAATCTCTTCAGGTTCACTTTCGCCTGGCAACATATAGGTATTTGTCATTCTTGGCATCGGTAAATGAGCATAAGATTCACGACGGCCATTACCGGTACTTCGTGATCCCATTAACCGTGCATTATGCTTATCTTGCATATAGCCTGTTAACTTACCCTTTTCAATTAGTGTCGTGTTCTCTGTGGGAACACCTTCATCATCAACGGTTAAAGAACCTCGGCGATGTTGTAATGTTCCATCATCAACAACCGTACAAAGTGGTGATGCAACCATTTCACCCATACGGCCTGAAAAAGCCGAACTACCACGGCGATTAAAATCACCTTCAAGACCATGACCGACCGCTTCATGTAATAAAACGCCAGGCCAACCTGATGCCAATACAACAGTCATAGTTCCTGCTGGTGCATCAACAGCTTCTAAATTAACTAATGCTTGCCTTACTGCTTCTTTAGCGTAAGTTTCAGCTAAATCGTTATCTTGAAAATAACGGTAATCAAGTCGTCTACCGCCACCAGCACTACCTCGCTCACGACGGCCTTTAGATTCAACAATTACAGATACATTCATTCTAACAAGTGGGCGAATATCTGCTGCAAATGTACCATCACTCGCAGCAATAAGTACGGTATCCAGACCACCAGCTAAGCTGACACTAACTTGTGTTACCCGAGGATCTGCAGCTCTTGCAATAGCATCTGCATTTTGTAGTAGAGATAGCTTTTCATCAACCGATAATACTGAAAGTGGATCACTTTCAGCATAATATTGTGGTGCAATTGTCCGCTTCCAAGCTTGTACTTTTCCTTCGGCACCTTGTCTAGAAATAGCGCGCGCTGCTTTCGCTGCATCTTGTAAGGCGGGTAAGATCAAGTCATCAGAATAGGCGAAACCAGTCTTTTCACCGCTGCAGGCTCTCACGCCTACACCTTGTTCAATATGATAGCCACCATCTTTAATAATGCCATCTTCAAGCAGCCAGTTTTCTTGGCGTGATTGCTGAAAATAAAGATCAGCATAATCCACGCCTTTCCCCATTGTTAAAGCAAGTGTTTGTTCTAAATCAAGCTCAGAAAGGCCTGCAGGTTGAAGTAACTGCTGGTCAGCTTGGGTGAATAAAGAGTCGGTCATGAATGAACTATATTTATATAAAGAGGGAGATCATATCAGATCACTGTGTTTCAGGTTTAACAACACTCATATCAGGCGCATCCCATGGCCCTGTTAAATGATAGTTATAACTAATCAAGTTAACGATATTTTTACCAAATAACTTACCTGATAACTTATCAACAACAAAAAGTGCAGCACCGACACCCAAGCCAACTGGTCCGCCAGCTACAGCACCGGCCAAAGGTAGTGTTGATGACACATTAGGCGTGACTTTAACAGCTTGATCATATTGCTTATTTATTATATCTGTCAGGCCCGACATTTCAATCTTTGCGGATGCACCATTTAACATTAAGTTGTCAGTTACTGCCTGACCGTTAGCGAGTTTAAAATCACCCTTAATGTAATCAAATGTGAACCCTTTTGAAAACAAGTCACTAAAATCTAAGGATAGTCGTCTAGGTAAAGCAGCAATACTCATTAGTCCAAAGATCCGTCCAGCAGCACCTGGTGCAACATCATTAAGCTTTCCTTTGCCCATATCAATGCTTAAATTTCCGGTTACATTGGCACTTGATAGCGCAAGGAAATGGTCCGGCCACGAAAGCTCAAATATGAGTTGAGCATTTTCTGCTTCGATTGCTTTTTGGTAACCGAAGTTATCAAGTAAGTCGCCAAGCTTGTTACTTGTGACGTTTACTGTAACTTTCGATTCATCTTTTGATGATAGCTGCTGCCATTGACCACTATCTTTTGGCACATCAACAGTGAATAGTTCTGATGTTAATGAAGCTGTATTAATTTTCCATGTCTGATCTTGTCGTATTGCATTAAACGTTAACTTCCCTAAATTCATATCATCAAGTGTCAGACTTGCCACATTAATATTCATTGTCGGCCATAAAACAGTCTGTGACTCGCTCTTTGAATTTAGTGAATCTTGTGGTGATTTTAAAGCGAGTTTATCTAATGTAATATCAAGTGATGCCTGCCCAGAGAAATCAACTGGCCAGTAGATAGAGCCAACACTCGTTTTCTCTTCGCGGAGTTGAATATCCCATCCGTTGTCATCTTTAGTAATAGTATATGTTACACCTAATATCTCTTGACCGAATCCAGTCACACTCTCAATGGTCATTTCAATATTATCGACACCAGGGAGCATATTATTACGGCTCTGATTGCTTGGTAATGCTGACCACTCTAGCCAATCCTCGATAGACAACTCAGCAAGCGTTCCGCCCACTTTTATTCCATTACCTGGCAGTTTTGCTTGTGCCTCACCAAAATTAATTGCTGCACGTAATCCATTTCCACTCTCAGCAGCTATGACATTGATCTTTTCATCATATGTTAAAAAATAAGTGAGTTCTTTATCACTATTAATCATGGATGCTTCGAATGCTTTCTTATCGGTAAGTGACTTCATAAACGGTTTAGGTATATCAATTTCAATACCGACAAGATCACTACTAATCTCATAGTCCATATAGAAATCACCTACTTCTTTTTCTAATACGGTGATATCTAGTTGGTAGTCTGTTTTTCCTTGAATCGTTGTTGGCACGCTATTAGGCCAAAATGATATTATCTGGTCGGTCGACACCATGCCTGACATGCTTATTGCTGTTGTTTTTCCTTCAGGTTGAACATTTATCCTAACGGGTTCTCCCATAAGCTCTGCTTTAATTGCATCTGCATACACACCGTCAGTATCAAAATGTAATTGCCCTTCTATATTTAACAGACCTGTTTCAGAAATATCAGAGTGATGTAACTGACTGTCTATAAAGCTTACAAAACCTTCAACCCTAGAGGCATCAACATTCGTCAAAGGTATTTTCAATGCAAGCTCAACATTACTTTTCCCCTTCATCGTGATTGGTTTTAAGGCACTAGCAAAACGTTGTTTTAGAGGACTTTCTTGTAAAAACAATGCAGCCTGTGCCGTTGTGCCATTTAATTTTCCAGTAAGATCTAAGATAGGATGAGCTTGATTTAGCTTTGTAATCGTTGTCGTAACATCATCAAAGTTCAAATTCGCAATTGTGCCTTGCTGACTTTTAATAACAAGATCATATCCTTGTCCTGATATCGTTCCCGTCACACCAAATAAGTCGGGCCAATCTTCGGCGTAGTGTAACTGTACATCCTGAATGTTTAGGTTCAGCTTGAAATGACCTAGTTCTGGTTTATTTTCGTATGGAAATGACGATAAGGGTCCCACCCACTCTATCTCTCCATCATTAATTTTTCCTGCTGGAAATGCGTTATTTGCCCATTTATAAAATGACTTTCCTAATACTTTCTTTGGTACATAATCCTGCCAACGAGCAACCGTTATTTCATCTAGTTGAAGTCTAATATCATTGATTATTTCACCATCCGCCTGTTGCTTGATCTGTCCATCTAGCTGTAATGACAAATCGTCATTCCAAACTCTCAAGGCCTTACTTCTGAGTTGCCATGTTTTTTCTGATTTTTGTAAGTCTAGTGTCCCACTTACAGAATCAAACTCAACTGCATGCTCTAACCATTGGTCTGCATATAATTTGAGTTCTTTGCTATCAAACTGAACCTTTGCTAAGCCTTCATTCCACTTAATATCAGCGCTTAGACCTGTTACACCTGGATAACCATCCCATGACTCAATCGCACCGTCACGAAGCTTAAAAGCTATAAAGCTAAGTCCTTTATCAGTGGAATAATGCAACTTAAACTCATTAACATCACCCGCGGGACGCTGTTGTCGTAATAGTTCAGGGGAAAGCAGTGATAAAGAGGCAAGTGATGTAATATCACTCAAACGAATATAGTCACTTTCAACAGACCATGCTCCATCATCACCTTTATTCACGGTAAAGCCAGTTTGAGCCCATTTATCATCATTCATATGCAACTGCATATTTTGACCTGACAACTGCCAAGATGTATCTTGCCTTTTCCAATCAAACATTCCCGTTAAATAATCAATGATAACGGGAGGTTTACTACGCGCATTATCCTGTGACATGAGTGCTGTTTTCGAAAGGCTGAGTTCAGCGGTCACAGTATTCAATGTATTATCTTGGCCAGTTCCTGACAAAGTAATGTCCGCCAAGCCTTCTTCAATAAGAATATCTTTCCATGCATAATCTTGGGCAAGTTGACCAAGGTTTAATTGGCTTGTTTTAACTTTCCAATCCCATCTGTTTTTGCTCAAACTTTCTACATCCGCTTCTGCTTGAAACTGTAACTGCTGACCGATGGATGAAGGTAATCTGATATTTCCTATTGTTGACCAATGTTCAGAGCGGTGGTCCACAACTGCATTCATTATTTGATATTGACCCGATAATGCAGGTGATAATTGATCTTGGTAATTCACCGTGACTGATTGCAAATGAAAGCGGTTAAGAATTTTAATCCAATCTTGCCAATTCTGTTCTGCTTCTTGCTTAGCAGATGATGGAGAGTCCTCAAGTCCCTTCAAGCTTACTTTTCCTAATTCATCTCTTTCTAAGGAAAGACCTAGTCCCGTTATCGTGATGTCATTTAATACCGGTTCCCCACGCTGAATACTCGAAAAAGTATCTAAGCCAACATAAAGCTCATCTAGACTTAGCAAGGTCTGTTGTTGGCTTTTATTTGAAATCTTGATGGCTTTAAGTTGAACTTTAGGGAAAATTCCTAACCAATGTATACCTGCTGCCCCAACGTCTACTGGATAACCAATCTGCTCACTCGCCCACGATGCAATTTCATCCTGACGCTTCTCAATTTCACCGGACAATAAATGAACGGCGCCCATCACTAGGCCGACTAAGACCAAAAGAACAATGGTTAAAGAAGCAAGTTGCTTACTAACAATGTGAACACTATGCCGGATAACAGACATGAACTACATCAACACCACATTAAATTGTTCACGGCTATATTGAGACTCACATTGGAATAAAATAGGCTTCTCAATGAACTGTTCTAACTCTGCTAGGTTTGTTGAATCTTCATCATTAAAACGGTCAATAATATCTTGTGATGCAAGCACTAAGAACTGTGTTGTTTCATATTGCTTGGCTTCACGAATGATTTCTCTGAATATTTCATAACATACTGTTTCAGCACTTTTTGCATATCCCTTTCCATCACAACAAGGACATGGCTCACATAAAACATGTTCAAGACTTTCGCGAGTTCTCTTCCGCGTCATTTCAACCAAGCCCAGTTCGGATACTCCACAAATATTATGCCGAGCTCGGTCTGGGAGCATTGCTTTTGTTAATGTTCTGATTACTTGTTCTTGGTGCTCAATTTCGACCATGTCAATAAAATCAAGAATGATAATGCCGCCTAGGTTTCGCACCCGTAATTGTCTAGCAATGGCTTGGGCAGCTTCAAGATTTGTTTTGAAAATGGTTTCTTCTAAATTTGAATGTCCAACAAAACCACCGGTATTGACGTCCACCGTTGTCATTGCTTCAGTTTGATCAAAAATTAAATAGCCACCTGATTTTAGAGGTACTTTCCGCTCCAAGGCTTTTTTAATTTCATCTTCAACACTAAACAAATCAAATAAAGGGCCTTCACCTTTATAATGCTCTAAACGAGAGGCACATTCAGGCATGAAGCCTTCTGAGAATTTGACTGCTTTTTGATATGTTTCACCAGAATCAATTCTAATTCGTTCAATATCATCAGAAAATAAATCACGTAACGCACGAAGTGATAAAGGAAGGTCTTCGTGTAAAGGATCGCCACATTTAACTGCCGATTTACGTTCGCCTAGTTTATCCCATAGGCGATGCAAGTAATTTAAGTCGGCTAATAATTCTGCTTCGCTGACACCTTCAGCGGCAGTACGAAGAATATAGCCACCAGCATCTTGCTCTAATTGTGAGATTAAACACGATTTCAATCGATTACGTTCATCATCCCCATCAATCTTTAGTGAGACACCGACTCCTTTTGTTTCAGGCATGTATACTAAATATCTAGAAGAAACAGAGAGTTGCGTTGTTAATCGAGCACCTTTACTTCCTAAAGGATCTTTTATGACTTGTACAAGTACTTCCTGACCTTCTCGTAATAATGAGGTAATCGGAGGAACTTCATTCTTCTTTAAGTCACCTGTTTGACCCTGAGGAATAGATATATCTGAGGCATGTAAAAAGGCTGCTCGTGCCAAGCCTATTTCAACAAAGGCTGCTTGCATTCCTGGTAGGACACGACACACCTTGCCTTTATAAATATTACCGACAATTCCTCGGCATTCAGCCCGTTCTATAAAAACGTCTTGTAACACACCATTATCAACAACAACCGCTCGCGTTTCTGTCGGTGTCACATTTATTAATATTTCACTGCTCATTTATCTGTCTCGCGATCTGGCTTAATAACAAACCTGTTTCCCTTAATGGTAGTCCCATGATTCCTGAGTAGCTCCCTTCAATTTGTTCTATAAATAAGGCCGCCAACCCTTGCACAGCATAACCACCTGCTTTATCAATACCCTCATTTGTCGATACATACCAATCAATATCAACAGGCGTTAATGTAGCAAATGTAACGTTACTTGTATTTAACTCAAGCCATGTTTTTTCAGCTGTCACAATAGCCACAACCGTCATCACTTGGTGTTGCTGCCCAGACAATCGTTGCATCATTTCCCTTGCATGCTCATCATCACGTGGCTTACCTAATACATCACCTGCCAAAACAACTGACGTATCAGATCCCAACACAGGCTTTTTTTCCGTGTCACTTAAACTGTCCCAACCGGCTTGTGCCTTTGCTATAGCGACACGTTGCACATAATCTACTGCAGATTCATTATCAAACCTACTTTCATCAACATCAACAGATAGCACAGTAAAATCGACTTCAATTTGAGTCAGAAGTTCACGTCTACGAGGTGAATTAGATGCGAGATAAATTCGAGGGAACATCATGCACGATGATAAGGATGATTTTGTAATACAGTCCAAGCACGATACAACTGTTCAGACATTACAATTCGTACTATTGGATGAGGTAGTGTTAATGCAGATAATGACCATTTCTGGTTGGCTCGTTGTAAACATTCATCTGCCAAGCCATCAGGCCCACCTACAATAAGCGATACATCGCGACCATCGGCTTGCCAATTCTTGAGCTGATCAGCAAGCTGCTCTGTGCTCCATGTTTTACCTTTCACATCCAATGCAACAACATGATGGCTACTAGGAATTGCAGCAAGAATACGTTCGCCTTCTTCACGCATCCACTGAGCGGGACTCCCGCTTTTACCTCGTTTGGCTGGTGCTATTTCATGTAGATGTAGACTAGACTCTCGCGGCATTCGCTTTGCATATTCTTGATAACCTTCTGTGACCCATGATGGCATTTTTGTGCCAACGGCCAACAGGTTCAGCTTCATTAATCTTCTTCCGAAGCCTGATCCGTTTCTTCCGGTACACTCCACAATTTTTCTAAATTATACGTGGTGCGAATTTGTGGTGTCATAATGTGAACAATAACATCAATCAAATCGACTAATGCCCATTCGCCTACATCTTCACCTTCAACCCCCATTGGCTGAACGCCTGCCGCTTTAGCTTGGCTGCTTACTTCATTCGCTAAGGCTTTCACTTGGCGAGTTGATTTACCTGTAGCGATAATCATAAAGTCTGTTACATCAGTCATTTGTGTAACATCAATGACCTTAATATCTTCTGCTTTAATATCTTCTAGTGCATCAATCACTAGCAATTGTAATTCTTTGGCCTTCATCTGGCACTCCATCAATTCTATAATTAGACCATTTTACCCTAAGCGGCTGAATTACGTTATATTTAACTTCAACTTCTTTTAAAATTAGTCATCTGCTTGAGGCAGCCACTCGGATGTTCTCTCCGTCAAATAATACACAGTCAAACCAATCCACTCTTTCCAAGCAGGTTCCAACACTTCTAAATGTTCAAACAAATCAAAATCCAGTTGTCGGAGTGAAGGTTGATTACTACGATAATCGACAGGATAAGGAATAACATCAAGTTTATTCTGTCGAGCTATACCCACAGAACGAGGCATGTGAAAGGCTGATGTTACAAGGAGATAAGTACCTTGGATGCGCGGCAGCATAGGAATCATCAAAAGAAAGTTTTCATTCGTATTGCGTGACTTTGATTCAATAATAAGACGTTCTTCTTCAATTCCCATCGAAATAAAGAATGAGCGAGCAATTTGTCCCTCATTAGCAGAGGTATCAAAATGTAATAATCCATTGCCACCAGAAAAAATGATAGGAGCTTGAGGATACTGCCTTGCCAATATTGCCGCTGCGACAAATCTGTCACCACCATTACCTAACTCAGTCTCCCCCCAACTGATTGACTGTTTAAGCTTTTCCCCTCCACCTAAAATAATAATGCCATCAATATTTTTCGGCAGTTCAGTCGGTTTTGAAAACCGTGATTCAAGTGGGTACATCACTAAATCACTGATAGGGTAAATCAGCAAAGAACAACTCATAACACTTGTCAAAATAAGTAGCCATTTTGCAGCCTTTATTCTGCCAAACAGTAATAACAATGTACCCAGTGAAAATAATAAAACAATCAGATTAGTCGGACTTAAGATCCCCCACACTAACTTCGATAATACATAAAACAGATTATCCATACCTTAATCTTGATACAGTTTTAGCGTATCAATGAATTGAATAACAGCATCTGGAAGCAAAAACAGTGGCGTTAAGCCTTGACTCACTTTTTGTCTAATTGCTGTGGCAGATATATCGAGTTGAGCAACACCTACTGACCAAACTCTACCCGCCAATAATGTTTCATCCCCCTTTGTTGCTACATGTTGTTGATACCATGTCTGAAGGCGTTCCGACATTGCTGACACATGCATTGGCCGTTGCATAACCACAATATGTGCCAAATCCAGCAACTCATCCCAGCGATGCCATGATTGGATATGAGAAAATGCATCTGTACCCAATATCAAATACAGGGGGCTGTCTGGATATTCTTGGCGCAGGCTCAGTAAAGTATCAACAGTATAGGACTCACCACTCCGGTGCAGCTCACGATCATCGACCTTAAATAAGTCATGATCTTTTACTGCAAGGTGTAGCATTTCTAAACGTTGCTCTGGCGTAGCTTGAGGTTGTTCTCGATGTGGTGGTCGGGCACTTGGAATAAGCTGAATTCGTTCTAAGTTTAGTTGCTCAGCAACATCTATTGCCGAGCGTAAGTGTCCATAATGAATAGGATCAAAGGTGCCACCCAAAATGCCAATTACTTTTTTCACTGAATTATTCGCGGATTTGCCCACTACCCAATACAATCCATTTTTGTGAGGTTAAGCCATCTAAACCAACAGGGCCTCGCGCATGAATTTTATCCGTAGAAATACCTATCTCTGCACCCAAGCCATATTCAAAGCCGTCAGCAAAGCGTGTTGAGGCATTAACCATCACAGAACTAGAGTCGACTTCCGCTAAAAAGCGACGTGAGCGTGCATAATCTTCAGTAACAATTGTTTCAGTATGCCCTGAGCTGTGTTGATGAATATGGTCCATCGCATCATCAATGCCATCAACAATTCGAATAGATAATATAGGGGCCAAATATTCAGTATCCCAGTCTTCATCTGTTGCAGCGTTAATATCCGTTAATATAATTTGAGTTAATTCACAACCACGAAGTTCTACTGATTCAGTTGCGTAGCG
>Ga0209495_1000479_pt1 | contig 31103 bp, 27 predicted proteins | sample EN1Hudsemesocosm_FD_184629 | JGI IMG/M metagenome (GOLD analysis project Ga0209495, IMG submission 184629) | Methane-oxidizing microbial communities from mesocosms in the Hudson Canyon - EN1E Hudson Canyon (SPAdes) (version 2) | ecosystem: Environmental > Aquatic > Marine > Cold seeps | place... | reverse complement strand
ACAATATTGGTAACTTCATCATTACCTTCCAATCGTTTTTCAACTTGGCGCAACTGGCTGTCAGTGAGGCCATTAAATTGCTCTAAAAACTTTGTAAACTGTGCTGGGATCATAGACCACCTCCTTAACAACTGTAATTATATACAGTATTGCAACAGTTTACAAAAACATAGCCTTTTAAAAATGTGAATGAATTGTAAAGGAAACAGAGTTAAACAGGCACTCAGAGGTTATTATGATTTCACATTACTTGAGTTGTTAATAGTTGAGTTTCTACAATAATATACAGCGAGTTGGTTTATCTAAAACTCATTTGTTTTATGCTTGAATCGTTGTCCTATCAGCGGTTTAACTTCGAAAAATCACAAGGTTATGTTTAATTTTTTATTACTTTTTTTGTCATAGTGATACATTTTATTTTGTAATATTGGCTAGGAAAAAGGTTAGTTAGAGTAGGTCAAATTTTTTTTGTTTTGTAGGCATGAAGCTGAATTATCGCTCATTCAAATAACAAAATATATTTTGTTATTTGAATGAGCGATAATTTTAGATTTTTAAAATTCAAACGCGCCTTGTTACAGCTCACTCTGGCAATCTAAACGTTATTGTTTGATATACGGATGTATTTTTTTACATACGTATTTGGGTGATGCAAACTTAAATTTTGCCCATCAAAAACGCCAAGCGACTTTGCTTTCAAAGATAGAAACAAGATATTAAAATCATGCCCTTTGTTAAAACAAATCTTTATTAACGGTTATTTGTGCTGAAAATAATTAACTACCGTGTCAGGAAAGTCAGTAAATAGACCATCCACTTTTAAATTTTCAAATAACAGTTGTAGTGTTTGTTGTGTATCTACATTATCTGGCAATGCGTCTTTACGAAAAGTATAAGGGTGAACTTGCAACCCAGCAGTGTGGGCCTGTGAGACATAAGCTGTAGGCAGCATCGTTTCAAGATTAATGAGTTGAGGGACCCATGGTCCAATGCCTTGTGCAACCTTGGCAATTGCTTCTAATCCTGCGGGTGTTTTTAAAACGTTGTAATTGGTAGGTGACTCTAACCAATCGTTTTCACCAATGAGTTGTATGAGTTTAACTTTCACACCTAGATCATTTCTTAACCGCTGGGTTTCAGCAAAATCAAAACACTGAACAAATATGTCCTTATCCGCATCGTCTAATCCATGTTTTCGCAAAACAGCCACAACCAATTGGCTAATGTCCACCCCTTGCTCTTTATGCCACGCGGGAGATTTTATCTCAGGGTAAAAACCGGTAGATTTGTTGAGTTGGCGATTAAGTTGTTGGATCAATTCAATCTGTTCCTCAAAAGTGGCAATGCGAAATGTCCCTGTGCCTTGATATCGATTGGCAAAAACTTGTTTACCTTGCGCATCTTGACGTTCATGTACTGTGAGGGTTTTTAATTCAGCCAAGGTGAAATCTAAAGCGTAATAACGTCCATCTTGACGTTTTCTACTTGGAAATTGTTGTTCTACGTTAGTCACGGTTTCAAGATGAATATCGTGTAATACAACAATTTTTGAATCTTTAGTGACAACTAAATCTTGCTCAATAAAATCAGCGCCTTGGGCATAGGCTAAGGTAACAGATTCAAGAGTATGTTCAGGTAAGTAACCGGGCGCGCCTCTATGGGCAATGACCAAAGGTTTAATAGGTTTAGCAGCAACAACTAAAGGTTCAGGGGGAATCACCTGACAAGAAGAAACCATAATTAGTATTGCTAAAAGGTAGTATTTCATAATATTCACTTTATTTACGTTCAATTAATTCGATAGCATAACCGTCTGGGTCACGCACAAAAGCGATCACTGAGGTACCACCTTTTACCGGACCGGGTTGACGATACACATCGCCACCTTGTTGCTCAATAGATTTACATAAGGCATAGATATCGTCTACTGCAATCGCTATATGACCAAAAGCATCACCCATTTGGTAAGCGCTTTTATCCCAGTTGTAGGTTAGTTCTAATACTGTTGTATCTGACTCGTCACCATATCCTATAAAAGCCAAAGTATATTGATACTGTTTGTTTTCACTTTGTCTTAGTAATTTCATTCCCATTATGTTGGTGTAAAAATCAATCGAAGCTTGAAGGTTACCAACCCGGAGCATCGTATGCAGTAATCGCATATGTATTCCTTTTTTGTTTTAGGAGCTGAATGTAAGTAGTGGATCAGAGCATGATAGAGCAAGAATAGGAACTAAATATGACAAACAGGCGACAATTTTGACCTGTTAAAATAACACTAAAGGTTAGATTTAGCTGCAAGGGGGATATGGTCAGAGGTATGGAGTAAGACTCTGACCAATTCATTTGGCGGTATGATTAACAAGAAAGTTCGGTACCTGCAGCATTTTCGTTTATGCCATTTTTATCACTGTCGGTACTCATTTTAACTCTGCCTTGTAAGGTTACTGACAATGAACGGGCGTACTCAGCATTTCCATCCTTATGGCAAAGTAAAATTTCGGTGCCTAGATTTGCTTCACCGGTTTCGGCAAACTTTATGATATCGGTAGTGTTGGTCATGATACTGTTTGAAGTGGTTGCACCTATAGTAACCAGTAACTCTTCTGTGTTACCTCGGATAGCGTTATCGTCGTCGTCAATGAACACTATTTTAGGGTCATTCCAGTCTGTTGAACATATGGCGAAATCTTTTGATGGGCATACCACTACTTGAGCTTGTTCATCTATTGCATGGTGTCTGGCATACTGGATCAACGAACTAGTTTCATTAATTTCTGCCACAATCCGGTTTTTTATTAAGATACTTTGAATACTTGGCGCAACAAATGCCAAGATTATAGCAATAATGGAAACAGTGACCATTAACTCAACCAGTGTCACACCTTTTTGTAGTTTCACGTTATACACTCCAATAGTTTGTACCAATTACTTATGGCCATTGGCTTTACTTAAGATAAACTATTTTTGAGATTTTAGGGTATGAAATAGTTATCAAAGGTTAGGATTAATATACACATGTTGATAATATTGCACTGTAACGGCCTTCCAAGTTACAACCGCTAGGTAAACATAATGGCGGAATATACCAATATAAATGAATGATTTGACTGGCATGAAATTACCGAGGGAAAAAATGCAAACAATTACAGTGATAGAACAAATGCGGGTTTTACCTAAAATCGATGTTAAATATGAAGTGGAGCGCAGAATCGATTTTATTAAATCTCAACTTACTGGTAGTGGCAGTCATACCTTGGTTTTGGGAATAAGTGGTGGGGTCGATTCTTGTACTTTAGGTCGTTTAGCTCAGCTTGCCGTAAATGAGTTAAACCAGCAGCAAGATAAAAGGTATCAATTTGTAGCCGTAAGATTACCTTATAACGTTCAAGCTGATGAGGTTGATGCTCAAACGTCAATCAATTTTATTCAGCCAAGTCAGCATGTTTCAGTAAATGTACAACCTGGTGCCGACGCCATTGATCAGCAAACACGTTTAGCTCTTGAACAGATTGGTTTACTGCCAAGTAGTGAAACAAAGTGCGACTTTGTAAAAGGTAATGTAAAAGCGCGTACTAGGATGGTAACCCAATACCAAATAGCAGGGTTACTTGATGGTTTAGTTTTAGGCACAGATCATTCTGCCGAAAATATCACGGGTTTTTACACTAAGTATGGCGATGGAGCCTGTGATCTTGCGCCTTTATTTGGTCTTAATAAACGTCAAGTAAGACAAATCGCTGAGTTCTTAGGAGCCCCGCAAAATATTATTCACAAAGCGCCTACTGCAGATTTAGAATCCTTAACACCTCAAAAATCTGATGAACAAGCGTTAGGCATGAGTTATGACCAAATAGATGACTTTTTAGAAGGCAAAGCGGTAGCTGATGACATTGCGGAAAAGTTATTGGCTATTTTTGCCAAGACCCAACATAAACGCGTGCCTATTCCCACAATTTATGACTAGAGTGTCTTGCCGTTAGGCACTCGGCGACAAATGAGAGCTCAACAAACAGTAATCACTTTTAATTAATAAGCCACACTAATTGAGACATTAAATGAAAAAAATAGAAGCTGTAATTAAACCATTTAAAATGGATGATGTTCGAGAAGCACTATCAGAAGTTGGCGTAAATGGCATGACTGTCACCGAGGTAAAAGGTTTTGGTCGGCAAAAAGGTCATACTGAATTATATCGTGGCGCTGAGTATAATGTCGATTTTTTACCTAAGGTAAAGGTCGAGTTGATAGTCGCAAATGAACAAGTAGAACGTTGTATTGAAGCGATTATGAACACAGCACAAACTGGAAAGATAGGCGACGGTAAAGTTTTTGTATATGACGTTGAGCGGGTCATTCGTATTCGTACGGGTGAAGAAAACGAAGAGGCGGTATAATTCAGCTTTGGGTATTGAGTCACAATAAGTTGTTTATCCGAATTACTGGGTAGTTGGTCGTTTATCAACTCTTTTTAGAAATAAACTGAAATAATAAATAGTGCACTTAGGTCTAATGCACTGAAACCAGACAACAGTGTTTAACAATCGAGTTTTGATTGACTAATAATTTTTTGAAGGAAATCTAATATGCAACAAATTAAAAAAACAACTATCGCTACTGCACTTGGTGCAGTTGTTATCGGCTCTCTTGCGTCAGTTAGTGTGCAAGCTAATACTAGTCCGTTTTCTGTACACACTTTAGAATTTGGCTACATGCAGAGTGCTTCAGAAGGCAAATGTGGTGAAGGCAAATGTGGCGGCGACAAAGCTGAAAAAGCAGCCAAAACAATGAAAGAAGGCAAATGTGGCGAAGGCAAGTGTGGTGGAGACAAGGCTGATAAAGCGGCTAAGACCATGAAAGAAGGGAAATGTGGCGAAGGAAAATGCGGTGGAGATAAAGCCAAAAAAGCTGCTAAGTCTATGAAAGAAGGCAAATGTGGCGAAGGCAAATGCGGTGGCGATAAAGCTAAAAAAGCTGCTAAGTCTATGAAAGAAGGCAAATGTGGCGAAGGCAAATGCGGTGGCGATAAAGCTAAAAAAGCGGCTAAGACCATGAAAGAAGGCAAATGCGGCGAAGGCAAATGTGGTGGCGACGTTAAATAACTAACCAAAGTTTAGTGAAATGATAAAGGTCGGTTCGGTCAATAGGTACTGATTCCGGCCTTTCTTTTAGAAAAAAGTCGGGGCGACAAATTTGATGGTGAAAAAACATCTTTCAGGAGTAGGCTTAGGTTTACGTAGAGAAATGCTCAATGAGTTATTGCCTGACATTCCCGCTTCAGTTGATTTCTGGGAAGTGGCGCCCGAAAACTGGATCCCTCTTGGAGGGAAATACCAGAAAAATCTCACCCAATTTACCTCTGCCTGTAATTTTGTTAGCCATGGATTGTCATTGTCTATTGGCGGCCCTGAACCTCTTGATGTTAACTTTGTTAAAAACGTTAAGACCTTTTTAGATACACATCATATTTTGTATTACAGCGAACATCTGAGTTATTGTTCAGGCCAAGGGCATATGTATGATTTGATGCCGATACCGTTTACAGAAGCCGCCGTCAAACATGTAGTTGAGCGCGTTAAACAGGTACAAGACATTATTGAACGACCGTTGTTATTAGAAAACGTGTCTTATTATGCCGCACCTGGACAAGAGATGAGCGAGCAAGAGTTTACTTTGTCGGTGTTAAACGAATCAGGCTGTTTGATGCTGTTAGATGTGAATAATATTTATGTTAATTCAATTAATCATGAATACGATGCCGAGGCATTTTTGGCTGCAATGCCCACCGGAAAAATTGTCTATGGACACATAGCAGGACACTACGACGAAGCTGATGATTTAAAAATTGATACTCATGGTGCAGATGTCATTGAACCTGTATGGCAATTGCTGAAAAAGGCCTATGAAATTCATGGTGTATTTCCCACTTTGTTAGAAAGAGATTTTAATATTCCACCAATTAGTGAATTATTACTGGAAATGGAAAAAATTAGAACTATCCAGCAGCAAGTATCTGCCAAACAACCTAAACTCTTTAGCGCCTAATGACGTCTTTTAAAGAAACCCAACTTGCTTTTATTCAGCATCTTAAAAACCCTCTAGTTAATCCGTTTGATGATGGAATCGAAGACAGGCGGTTAAAAATATATCGAGAATTGTTTTTTAATAATATTTTAGGTTTTCTAAGTTCAGGTTTTCCTGTCTTGGAAAGTTTATATTCTGAGCAACAATGGAAGGTTTTGGCTCGGAAGTTTTTTAGTCAACATGAATGTCGCTCGCCTTACTTTATCGATATTAGTAAGGAATTTGTAGAATTCTTAAGCAACGAATATGAGTTGATTGAATCTGATCCTATATTTATGCGTGAGTTGGCACATTACGAATGGCTTGAGTTAGATTTAAGTGTTCGTAAATCAAATCAAACAATTAAAGTATGGGATGGGCATTCACCGGTAAACCAGGTTCAGATGTCAGACTTAGCAAGTTTGGTAAGTTATCACTATCCTGTGCATCAAGTGAGTACTTATTTTTATCCTACTGAGGCCAGTGAGGTAGTGTATCTAGTGATTTATCGAGATTCCACTGATGAGGTGAATTTTACTTTAGTTAATGGCGTAACTGCACACTTGTTAAACACAGTATTGCAACAGGGAGTGACAAGTATTGAATCTTTAAGTCAGGTAATGATTGAAGCCATGCCGCAACTTGAGAGTCAACAAATCATTGAATCCCTTCAACAGGTATTGCAGCAGTTATTACATCAAGAAATTTTATTTCCTGCAGAAGAATTGGCATCCCCAAACTAGCTTTTAGGGCTATCAATTTATTAAACTTTGGATTAACATCTGCGCCTTCAATTTAGTTGTTTAATTGGGTGTTTACCCCTCAAGTCTGGAGTGCCATGATGCAAGATGATAACAGTACACATGATCCGTTTAGTTGGGGCTACGTATTTCTGGCCTTAGGTGTTCTGCTCGCGTTGCCATTAATGCATGTCATTTTGGGTTGGTTCGTTTATTACCTTTAATTAATATCTGCAACTTACTCTACCTATCTTAGTTTTCAATTACGGGGAAATTCGTGTCCGCCGAATATATTAAATCGGTTATTAAAACCGTTCCTGATTATCCAAAACCAGGGATCATGTTTCGTGACGTGACCTCAGTTTTAGAAGATCATACAGCCTACTCAGCTTCTATCGAAATCTTATTAAAGCATTATGCGCCAATGGGTTTTGACAAAGTAGCGGGTACCGAAGCTCGTGGCTTCTTGTTTGGTGCACCTTTGGCCATAGAATTAGGTATAGGCTTTATTCCTGTGCGTAAGCCCAAAAAACTACCTCGCGAAGTGATAAGCGAAACCTACGAACTTGAGTACGGCACCGATTGTCTAGAAATTCATAAAGACGCGGTAAAGCCCGGCGAAAAAGTATTGATGTTGGATGACTTGTTAGCAACAGGTGGCACTATGATCGCCACTGCTAACCTGATCAGGCGTCTTGGCGGTGTTGTCGAACACGCTGGTTTTGTGATTTCTTTACCTGAACTCGGTGGAGAGCAAAAACTCAACGATTATGGTGTCACTAGTTTTTCTATTTGTGAATTCGATGGCGAGTAATTAATTAAATGGGTTATCAAGTATTAGCAAGAAAATGGCGGCCTAATCGTTTTGGCGAGTTAGTTGGTCAAGAACATGTTGTCACCGCCATTTCTAATGCACTTGATAATGATAGATTACACCACGCTTATTTGTTTACCGGTACCCGGGGCGTGGGTAAAACGACCATTGCGCGTATTTTTTCCAAAAGTTTAAACTGTGAACAAGGTTTGAGTTCTAAACCTTGTGGTCAATGCAGCACCTGTAAAGAAATCGAAAATGGCAACTTTATCGATTTACTTGAAATAGATGCGGCGTCTCGTACCAAAGTAGAAGACACCCGAGAGTTATTAGATAACGTTCAGTACAAACCTAGCCGTGGCCGTTACAAGGTTTATCTGATAGATGAAGTGCACATGTTGTCCAAGCACAGCTTTAATGCTTTGTTGAAAACTCTTGAGGAGCCACCACCTCATGTTAAGTTTTTATTAGCGACTACTGATCCTCAAAAACTACCTGTTACGATTTTATCCCGTTGTTTACAATTTAATCTAAAGGCTTTGTCTCGCACACAAATTAGCCAGCAATTGGATTTTATACTTGGTGAAGAAGGGATTCAGTCTGATAAAGAAGCGCTAAGTCAATTAGCTAGAGCGGCGCAAGGCAGTATGCGTGATGCACTTAGCTTGACAGATCAAGCTATTGCTCAGGGGAATGGCGTTGTTGGCTTACAAATAGTCACTGATATGCTGGGACTGATGGATAAAAACCAAGTACTGAAATTGGTTCATGCCGTGGTTCAAAAAGACAGCCTAAAAGTCATGCAACAAGTCGAACTGATGTCTATTCAAGCCCCTGACTATGGCTTAGTATTGGCTGAAATTATGAGTTTGTTGCATCAAATTGCATTAACCCAGTTTGTTCCTGATGCTTGTAAATTAGAAACCATTTCTGCCAGAGCGATTTTTCAGCTGGCTAAATCAGTACCAGTTGAACAAATTCAATTGCTTTATCAAATTGCCTTAACAGGTAAAAAAGACTTACCTCATGCGGCAGATGCCAGAACAGGGTTAGAAATGACCTTGTTACGTATGTTGGCTTTTAGTCCGAGTAATTTGAAGTTAGATGCGCTGGATATTGCGGCTAAAACACCAGATGTCGAAGTTGCTATCCCTCAATCTGTTAGTCAAACGCAAAACGCTGATGTTGCAGCTCCGGTGGTGGAAACTCCAGTGGCGCATGTGACTGATGATTTGGTCAATCAAAGTGAAGCTGCTGTTGAGCATTCGAGTCCAGAAAATTCACCCGTTGAAGTGAATGAGGAAAGTCAGCCATCATCTCATCAAATAATGAGTGCTGAGCCTGAACAACATCAAGATGAATCCCACGCAGTTGGCCAATCAGAGTCGACAGATGAAAGTTTAGTTGCTCAGCAACAAGATATTATGCAACAGGCTGAAGACTTTGGTCATCAACCAATTGATTATGATCAATACCAACCTGTTTCTATGGAAGAGCAATCGGCTGAAGCATTTTCTGGTGATTACCCCTCAGCCAATTTTGAAAATACGCATGTCGAAAATGACGCTATGCACCCCCGTGAAATACCGCAGGCTGCTACTCAGCAACAAGTTGATGCACAACCTAGTACTTCTACTGCAGATTTAATTGCACTACGTAATAAACTTAAGCAAAGCCAACGTGATGAGGGGGAAGGGGCTGAACAGGTAAAAAAGTCTGATAGTGCCGCGCCATTTGATTTAGCTTCGATCCGCAAACAAAACCAAGAAGCTGAGAATAAGCCCGCTGAGGAAAATAACTCAAATCAAAAACCTCTTATTCCAGCAGTGAATCATTCTGAACCGTCAGTCACTCCCGTTAATGCAGAGCCTATGGTAAATACTGTACCGCCATGGTCAGTCGATAATGGTTCTCAAATCACGCCGGTGGTCAGCCCGTTCTCTGCTGAAAAAATCATTGAAGAAGCAGATATTTTTGACTCTTCCGCGCATTTGGATGAAGAAAATGTGGGTGATGTCACTCTTGAGATATCTGCATTTTTGCCTGACCAACAAAAAGTGATAAAGGCATTGCAAGTCGATGATTGGAGTAAGTTAATCGAAGACATGCAAGTTACGGCTTTAACTAAACAATTAGCCTTGCACTCTGCTTATAACCGACAAGGTGATACTGTCAAGCTAACGCTTTTAGAGACCAAGTCACATCTTATTTCAGATACCGCGCAGCAACAGCTAAAGGAAGCCCTTTGTTTAGCACTAGAAGGTGCTATTGGACTTGAAATTGAACTAGGACAACCCATAAATACTCCTTATGCGTTGCAACTTAAAGTCAATCAAGTGCGCAAAGAATACGCCTGTGAAGTGGTCAAAAATGATCCTGGCATTCAATTGTTGCAACAACAATTTGCAGCCAAAGTTGACGAACAAAGTATTCAGGCTAGATAACCTGTAACACAGTTAATATTTATTTAAGACATAGAGAGACAAATTATGATGAAAGGTGGAATGGGTAACATGATGAAGCAAGCGCAACAAATGCAAGAGCGCATGCAAAAAAATCAAGAAGAGTTAGCCAATACAGAAGTTACAGGAGAAGCCGGTGCCGGTTTGGTTAAAGTTACTATGACGTGTAACCATGCAGTACGCCGGGTTGATATCGATCCAAGTCTGATGGAAGAAGACAAAGAAATGATCGAAGATTTGGTAGCTGCAGCCTTCAATGATGGCGCAAGACGTGTGCAAGAAACCACGAAAGAAAAAATGGCTGATGTGACTGGTGGTATGCCTTTACCTCCTGGTTTTAAAATGCCTTTCTAATGTTTTAAGCTACGAGCAAATAGCGACAAGAACAAGTAATAAAAAACGTAGGTGATGGATGCAATTTAGCCCCTTAATTAAAGAATTAATTGATGCCTTTAAGATCTTGCCAGGTGTTGGGCCTAAAAGTGCTCAACGTATGGCGTTTCATCTTTTAGAGCGCAACCGTCATGGGGCGTTGCAGTTAAGTCATGTATTACACAATGCAATGGAACACGTAAAGCATTGTGAGCAGTGCCGTACTTTTTGTGAAAATAAATTGTGTGAAATTTGTGCCAATCCCAAGCGTCAAGAAAACCAAATATTATGTGTGGTCGAATCGCCACAAGACATGTTGGCAATTGAACAAACCTCAGAGTTTAAGGGTCGTTACTTTGTGTTGATGGGGCATTTGTCACCTATAGATGGAATTGGTCCTGCAGATATTGGTTTAGAGCAATTATCCCAAATATTTGAAAATGACGAAATCAAAGAAGTGATTTTGGCAACAAACCCAACAGTAGAGGGCGAAGCGACTGCACATTACATCGCACAAATGTGTAAGACCCAAAATATTCAAGCTAGTCGTATAGCTCACGGAGTCCCTGTTGGTGGCGAACTCGAGTTTATTGATGGCAACACCTTAACCCATGCGTTTTCGGGGCGTAGAAATTTAGTTTAGCTGAAATACTGCAAACCTAGTTCAGCTAAGTGAGTTAATTTCTACACATCGCTTTAACCAATAAAATCCGCTACTTTTTGCAACACTTCGGGTGACTGCATTATTTTTCGATGTCCGAGTCCTTTAGTCGCATAAAACTCCCCATGTGCAATAGTGTGTTTATATCGACTCGCACCAGTAAACGGCACCTCAAGATCATCTTCGTCGTGGATCACCAATAAAGGCTTATCAAGGTTTGCCACCCTAGACGCCAAGTTAAGCGTTGAAAACGGTAATTCTACTTCTTCCTCTGCTTTTTGCAGAAACATATTTAGGGCATTTCCGCGTAAGTCAATAAACAAAGCAAATGCCCTCACTAAGTTTTCAAAATCACTTGGGCCAGCAATGGATATGACTTTATTCACATTTAAGTTTGCCAGTGTAGCATAAACGGCTGTGCCGCCGCCCATCGAATGTCCAACAATAGCGTGAAAATCACCAAAGTGTTGTTGGGCGGCAAAAATTGCCTTAACGAATTTATGAGGGTGGCTGCGTATGCCATCACTCAAACCGTGAGCTGGTGCATTTAACGCGATTAATTGATATTGACTAGACAAATAGGGAAGAAACACCGCCATTTGACTGGCTCGACCTTCCCAGCCATGCATCAGTAGAATTGGTTTGCCTTCGCCCCAGACTAAACAATTAATACCTCCTTCTAAGGTAATGCTCTTGGCCGATTTTAGCGCATCAGTTTCCCATGTTTTACTTGGGTGTTTTTTAGGCATAAAGAACATGTCCAACGCTTTCTTTGCAGCTTTTTGAGGAGCAACAACACTTAGCGTGCGCATATAAAAATGCAATAAAGTGAAACCTAATTTATTCATGAGCATTGTCCACTTGTAATAAGTTATTGATTGATTTTTCACAGCTATCAAAGACCAATTGATCACCATTGACCCTAGCAGTCAGCAACGCGCCTTGTAACATGGCAAAAACAGTTACCGCTACATCTCTAGCAGGTGTTTGATTTTGCAAGAAGATTGATTGGTCATAACCCTTTTGAATGACAGACGTTATAAACTCGATGTGGGTTTGATATAAGGCTTTAATTGCTTCCTTGACCGCATCAGTTTGGGCAGGCCAAGAAGTAATAAAACTCACACCTGGGCATAAATTTTGTAATGACGAAATGTGTACAGAAAACAATTTTATATAACTGCCTAATTGTTTATCAGGCTTCTGCAGAGCAATGCTCGTAAAATACTTTCCTAGTTTAGTATTGGCATCTTCAATTACCCCAAGAGCTAATTTTTCTTTAGAGGAAAAGTGATAATAAACACTGGCCTTTTTTATGCCTACTCGGTCGGCTAACATCTGAAAAGATAAAGCACTGAACGCCTCTTTTTGTACAATGTCTAATGCTTCGTTAATGAGTAATTGTTTGGTCATAAAGGTATTTACTTGTGTTATTCACTGAAAATCAATTCACCTACCTTACGTATGGTAGGTTGTGATTGCAAGTGAATTTATTCCTTTGAGAAGTGGAGTGTGGCGAATTAATTTGATTTTATCGGTTGCGTTTCCTGCCTGTAGAACATTGCCGTTCATTATTTTTTGACATGATTTTTTTCTACAAACCATTAGAGTAATGGTTTGATGACTATTGTTTATTTTCAAGAGTGGCGATATTGATCGCCATGAACTTAGGCATTACTCTAGAGATTAGGATAATGCTTATTGTCTTATCAAATGCAGTCACAGAGATAAAATATGAAGAATGAAATAGACAGTAAGTTTGTGTTATCAGTATTTGAGAAAATGCGTCAACATGGCGAAAAACAACAAGAGAACTACGTTTTAGGCGGGGTAGAGGCATTTACCGACTTCGACGGTTACACTCTGTTCATTGAAGACGCCTTAGTGAAGTTACGTTTTGGTTTTCACAACCAATATGATTTTGAATATGCAAAAGAAGAACACTTCGAACAGTTTATTAAAAAAATGTCTGCGATAGAGCAAAACTATTAAAGTAAACAGCTGAAAGGCTTATGCTGCATCCATAACTCTTGCTGAAACTACTAAAATAAACTACTGTGTAAAAAAACATGAAGATGATTTTTAATGCGCCTTTTTATTGCCGAAAAACCTAGTTTAGGTCGTGCTATCGCCGAGGTCTTACCCAAGCCACATAAAAAGGGCGATGGTTATATTAGTGCGGCCAATGGCGATACTGTGAGCTGGTGCATCGGGCATTTACTCGAACAACAACAACCAGAGGCTTACGATCCTGCTTTTAAAAAGTGGAGTCATGAACATTTGCCGATTATTCCCCAGCAGTGGCAACTCGGGGTTAAAAAACAAACAGCTAAACAATTAGGGGTGCTGCGTAAGTTAGTTAAACAAGCTGATCAGTTGGTGCATGCCGGCGATCCCGACCGTGAAGGTCAATTGTTGGTAGATGAAGTGATTAACTTTTTTGGTGTCACAGGGACTAAGAAAAGCACTATTCAACGCTGTTTAATCAGTGATTTAAACCCTTCTGCGGTGAAACAATCACTGAACAATTTACGTAGTAACCGAGAGTTTATTCCATTATCCACTTCTGCTTTGGCTCGCTCTCGCGCTGATTGGTTGTATGGGATCAACTTAACTCGCGCTTATACTTTGCAAGGTCAAAAAGCAGGGTATAACGGGGTGTTGTCGGTAGGGCGTGTGCAAACACCCTTGTTGGGCTTGGTTGTTCGCCGTGATAAAGCCATTGCTGATTTTGTGAGTAAGGCTTTTTATGAAGTATGGGCGAGTTTAGAAACAGACCAAGGGCAAGGTTTTAAAGCAAAGTGGCAACCCAGCGAACAGTGTGCAAAGTTTTTAGACGAGCAGGGGCGTAATTTGTCACAGGCGTTGGCGCAAAATGTCGTTAAGCGCGTCAGTGGGCAACCAGCACAAGTCAAAAACCTAAAACGTGAACACAAGAAACAAGCCCCTCCATTACCTTATAATTTGTCATCTTTGCAAATAGATGCCAGTAAAGCGTTTGGCATGAGTGCCCAACAAGTGCTGGATATCTGCCAAGGTTTGTATGAGCGTCATAAATTAATCACTTACCCTCGTTCAGATTGCCGATATTTACCTATGAGTCACTTTGTGCAGGCCAAAGAGGTACATGCCGCTGTGATGGCTAATAGCCAACATTTGGGCCAGCAGGGGAAATTGTTAAGTCAAACTCAGATTGATTTTAGCCGCAAATCAAAAGCGTGGAACGATAAAAAAGTGGATGCTCATCATGGCATCATTCCCACCCAAAAAGTCAGCAATAATTTGTCTGGTAACGATGCCAAAGTGTATGGCTTGATATGCAGAAATTATGTGGCGCAATTTTTAGCACAGCATGAATTATATGCTGTAAGGGTTGACGTCGAAATTGCTTCTGGTTTATTTGTCGCAGTAGCAAAAGAGTTAATTGCACAAGGTTGGAAGTGCATTTTTGTGCGCCCAGTAAAAAATAGTAATCAAGATAACAACAATCAATATAACAACAGTGAAGTGCAGCAAATGTTACCTAGCTTAGAAAATGGGCAAATGCTTAAATCCTTACAAGCTGAAGTATTAGAAAAAAACACCTCGCCACCCAAAGCTTATACAGACGCTACTTTATTAGCTGCTATGACAGGTATAAGTAGCCATGTGAACGATCCACAGCTACGCAAAATTCTGCGTGAAACTGATGGTTTAGGTACTGAAGCCACCCGAGCTGGGATTATCGAGTTACTCTTTTCTAGAGGGTTTTTGTCTCGCTCAGGTAAAACGATTACGTCCACAGTGACAGGCCGGGGGTTAGTTGAAGCATTACCAGATGTCGCTACCTATCCAGATATGACAGCTCGCTGGGAAGCTGAGCTATCTGCTATCAGTGAAGGCAGAAGTCTGTACAAAAAATTGATGGGGCCACTCGAAGCACAACTTAAAGATTTGGTTACGCAAAGTCTAAGTGTGTTGCCTCAGGGATTGTCTGGTTTAGGCAAAAAAAGTTTTGCAAAAAAGCGAAAAGGTAACTCAAAAAGAAAGTTTTCGCTTAAACAGCAAACTAGCTAAACATCAGGTGGATAGGTGTTATAAGAAATTGCTAAGCTCCATTCGTTGCCTAAGTGAGTGTGCTGGAATTCAATTACTGGAGTCTGTTTATCAGTTTAATAGAAACAAATTAGTGAATTGTCCTTGAAAACAAACTAACCAACCTCATCTCCTATTCATCATTTTAGTAACCACAACTTAGGAGACACTTGGCTATGGCTGAAGCAGCCCATCAAGAAACTCATGGATTTCAAACCGAAGTAAAACAATTACTTCAACTGATGATCCATTCGCTTTACTCGAACAAAGAAATTTTCTTACGTGAATTAGTCTCTAATGCGGCTGATGCTGCAGATAAATTGCGCTTTAAAGCCCTGTCTAATGACAGCTTGTATGAAGGCGACGGGGATCTACACGTTAAGCTTAGTATCGATAAAGAAGCTGGCACTATTACCATTGCCGACAACGGTATTGGTATGAATAAAACCGACGTGATTGAACACCTTGGTACTATCGCTAAGTCTGGTACCAAAGAATTCTTTGGTAAATTGTCTGGTGACGATGCTAAAGATTCGCAACTTATTGGTCAGTTTGGTGTGGGTTTTTATTCTGCATTCATCGTTGCTGATAACGTCACAGTGCGCACACGTGCTGCGGGTGATGACAAGGCACAAGGCGTGCAATGGCAGTCAGCCGGAGAGGGTGAGTTTACTATTGCCGATATCGAAAAAGCTGAACGCGGCACTGAAATTACTTTACATTTAAAAGATGATGAAAAAGAATTTTTAGATGATTGGCGTTTACGTTCAATCGTTAGTAAATACTCTGACCACATCAGTATTCCTGTGAAAATGTTCAAAGAAGAAGAGCCTGAGCGTGACGGTCCTAAAGGCCCTGATGGTGAAGAGAGCGAGAAGATCGCTGCAGTGCCAGCATTTTGGGAAGCAGTGAACAAAGCGACTGCGCTTTGGACTCGTGATAAATCTGACGTCAGCGAAGACGAATACAAAGAATTCTATAAACACATTTCTCACGACTTTAGTGATCCCATGACGTGGTCGCATAATAAAGTTGAAGGTAAAACGGAATACACCAGCTTGTTATATATCCCAAGCAAAGCACCGTTTGATATGTGGAACCGTGATCACAAACACGGACTTAAGCTTTATGTTCAACGTGTATTCATTATGGATGACGCAGAACAAATGTTGCCTACCTACCTTCGCTTTGTGAAAGGTTTGTTGGACTCAAATGATTTGCCGCTGAATGTGTCTCGTGAAATTTTGCAAGACAACAAAGTCACCCAAGCAATGCGTCAAGGCTGCACTAAACGTGTGTTACAGATGCTTGAAAAAATTGCGAAGAATGATCCTGAAAAGTATCAAGCATTTTGGGCTGAGTTTGGTAATGCATTAAAAGAAGGTCCAGCTGAAGATCAAGCCAATAAAGAAAAAGTGGCTGGTTTGATGCGTTTTTCTTCTACTCATACAGATTCTGAAGCGCAAACGGTTTCTCTTGCTGACTACATAAGTCGCATGCAAGAAAAACAAGAAAAAATTTACTACATCACTGCAGACAACTATAAAGCGGCTAAATCTAGCCCACATTTAGAAATCTTCCGTAAGAAAGGCATCGAAGTGTTGTTAATGGCTGACCGCGTTGATGAGTGGCTAATGTCTCACCTAACAGATTTTGATGAGAAGTCTTTCCAATCTATTACCCATGGTGCATTGGATTTAGGTGATTTAGACGACGAAGAGAGCAAAAAAGCCCTAGAAGAAGCAGAAAAACAAGTTGAAGGTTTAGCTGAGCGTGTAAAAACGGCCTTAGGTGACAAAGTGAAAGAGGTTAAATTCACTCATCGATTAACTGATTCCCCAGCGTGTATCGTGGCTGATGAACAGGGTATGACGACTCAAATGATCAAGTTGATGCAAGCTGCAGGTCAACCAGTACCTGAAGCGCAGTATCACTTTGAACTGAATCCTGAACATCAATTGGTTAAGTTATTGGCTGATGTGCAAGATGAAGAGCAGTTTTCTCAATGGACTGGGGTGTTGTTTGACCAAGCTTCATTGTCAGAACAGGGTAGTTTGAAAGACCCTGCTAGCTTTGTGCAAAACTTGAACAAGCTACTAGTAAGCTTAGCCAAATAGGCCCATTAAGGCTTACACTAAGATAATAAAAACGGGCTTAGATGCCCGTTTTTGATTTAACGGCTTAAAAGTTTATTTAATACGACCTATGTCTTATATTTAAAGCCTTAATACTGTTGTAACTTTAAAGTTGAATGTGTAAAGTTGCGGCTTTACTTTTTTAAAGCAAATTATTAATCAGAGGACACAGCATGCGCATTATTCTTCTTGGTGCTCCTGGTGCAGGTAAGGGGACTCAAGCCCAATTTTTAATGGGTAAGTTCGGGATCCCACAAATATCTACTGGAGACATGTTACGCGCAGCGATAAAAGCTGGCACAGAGCTCGGTATAGCTGCAAAACGCGTAATGGATGAAGGTAAACTCGTTTCTGACGAATTGATTATTGGTTTGGTGAAAGAGCGTATAAGCCAAGCAGATTGTGCAAAAGGTTTTCTGCTCGACGGTTTTCCTCGCACTATTCCACAAGCTGACGCAATGCAAGACGCAGGAATAAAAATCGATCATGTCATCGAATTTGATGTGGGCGACGAAGTTATTGTTGAACGTATGAGCGGTCGCAGAGTACATCCTGGTTCCGGTAGAGTTTATCATCTTCGCTATAATCCGCCGAAGGTTGAAGGAAAAGATGATGAAACAGGTGATGACTTAGCTATTCGCCCGGACGATGAAGAACAGACTGTACGTAAACGTCTTGGTATTTATCATGAGCAAACTAAACCATTAGTTAATTATTATACTCAGTTGGCTGCTAAAGGTGACTGTGCATATCATAAGATGGATGGCACCCAAGCTGTTCAACTTGTCAGCAGTCAGTTAGAGACATTGTTGAGTTAATTAAACTTTACTTTAGTTTGATTGAAGCCCGCGTATAGTGGGCTTTTTTGTGGATTTTTTTTATTTATTGGAGTTATTGTATGCACACACCCATTACAGCTTTTTATGCGGGATTGTTGGGGATTTTATTTTTCTATTTTTCTGTTCTGGTTGTTAAAGGCCGGTTTAGTAAAAAGATATCCCTTGGTGATGGAGGCGACCATCACTTCCAACAGGTAATCCGTGCCCATGGAAATTTTAGCGAATATACACCTATTGTGCTCATCTTGCTTTTTGTTGCCGAAGTAAACCTAAGTAATTCTATTATTTTACATCTGGCGGGTACAGCGTTGTTATCTGGCCGTTTTCTTCATGCCTTTGGTTTAAGACGTCATTCGGGTTCGAGTTGGCAGAGGATATCTGGCATGTTGCTGACATTTGCCTCATTGCTAACCTTGTCAGTGATGAATATTTTAGTTTTATACCGCTAAATTATTCGATTACTAAATGTAAAAAACGGCGCTCACTAGGCGCCGTTTTTGTTTACACATAAAACAGGGAGAGTTGTTTAAAGCTTATTCGTTATTTTCAATGAGCTTACTACCTATCTCTATTTTTCTTGGCTTTTTCGACTCTGGCACCACACGTTCTAAATCAACATGTAATAAACCATTTTCTAAGTCAGCTGCTAGTACTTTAACGTGGTCTCCTAGTTGGAATTTACGTTCAAAGCTGCGCTCTGATATGCCTTTGTGTAGAAATTTACGCTCTTCCTTAGTGGAAGCTTCTTTGCTGTCTTTTGCTGCTTTAGTGCCAATCACCTGTAAGGTGTTTTCTTGCACTTCTATGCTAACTTCATCTTTAGCAAATCCAGCAATAGCCATAGTAATTCGGTATTTATCCTCGGCTAACAATTCAATATTGTAGGGAGGGTAAGAAGATTGTTTTTCGTTTCTTGATGCAGTGTCCATCATTGATGCCAAGTGGTCAAAACCAATGAAAGAACGGTAAAGTGGAGATAGATCGATGTTACGCATTGTGTATATCCTCGTAAATTAAGCAATATAAAATTTAATGTGTCCCGAATATTCGGCGACGTTTTTGGTATAGATTTCCTATCACCAAACCCAGTATGGGATGTGTTATCTAATGTTAGTTAACACGTCAGAAACAAGTCCTGTGTTTCTGTGTCAACCCTTTCGGCGTCGACAGGATATATATGTAGATTACATAGTGCTTTTCAATGACAAGGTCTAAATTAATTTTATTTAATTGTCTAACTTATTGAATTATATAGAAAATGAGTCTTTATTTATTTTAATGCTTTTTCAACTGCAGCCAGTGCATGGATAACAGTAGTGTCATAAAGTGTGCTTTTTGTATGACTTTTCTCCACCAATAAACCTATCTCTGTACAGCCTAAAATGATCCCTTGTGCGCCTCGTTGGGTCAAATTTTGGATTATTTCCACATACTGTTCGCGAGATGAATCGTCTACTATGCCTAAACATAACTCTTGGTATATAACACTGTGGATAATCTCTTGCTCATCGTCAGTGGGAACCAACACGTTAATTGAAAATTTATCGGTTAACCTGTCTTTATAGAAGCCCTGTTGCATAGTGAACTTAGTACCGAGCAGCCCTATAGTGTTTAAGTTATCGGATACAAGTTGTGCACCAGTCGCATCAGCAATATGCAGTAAAGGAATCTTCACAGCGTCAGACACTTGTGATGCCACTTTATGCATAGTGTTGGTGCAGATTAGAAAAAAATCAGCACCTGCCGCTTCAAGTGACTTAGCTGCAGTGGATAAAATATCCGCGGTTTTTTGCCAATTACCTTGATGTTGCAAAGCTTCTATTTCTGCGAAGTCGACACTGACCAAAACAAGTTTTGCAGAATGCAATCCACCTAACTGTTGTTTAATACTTTGGTTGATTAACTGATAATAACTCGCTGTAGACTCCCAACTCATGCCACCTATTAGGCCAATTGTTTGCATATATGTGTTCCAAGTTATTTAGCCAAGTTTTATCAATATCATACTGAAAAGACAAAAAAAAGCCCGCAAGAAAGCGAGCATAAACACACATGAGAACTACCTACTTTTACTTTTGAACAAATATAAAAGATCACAATAATGTTTTAATTTCAGTGAGTAATAAGCTTTTCATATATTTGTGTGGCATTCCTTTTACACGCAGTTTACCTATATATTTGGATATCTTGGGTGAAGTTGTCCTTCTCCTATTTCTAAGTAACTTTTTAAACTATCGGCTTAAAAAACTGCCTATTTGCAATTACAGTGTTGATAAAAGTCGCCTTTCTAAAGCTCTTTTATGTGTTTAGTCACAGCAGATTGGCTGATATCAAAAGGCGCTGATAGATCGGCAATAGACAGCTCTTTGTCTGTCTATTTTAGCAGCGGGTTATCTTGTCAATATTTTAAACGGACTTAGGAAAACGAAAAACCCAGCATTTGCTGGGTTTTGTATTTATCCATATCTTGTTTTACGTTCGCAGCTCAGGCAGCGCCCGCTAAAAACTATATTGTGCACCAACCGAAAAGGTGCGGGTTTTGTTAGGGCGAGCACCATAAGGCTGTCTGCTTACAATATCTTGTTCGTCAGTTAAGTTTTCGATGCGAGCGAATAGTTTTAGCGCATCGGATACTTGGTAATTACCACTTATATCCACAGTAAAGCTACCATCGGTTTGCTCAAACGCTGCGCAAGACGCTTTTACGCATACTGCGTCAACATACACACCATTGACGTAAGCAGACCAATTATTACCTTCTAAGCCTAGTGATATTTGCCCTTGGTTTTCTGGAATATAAGGGATTGAATCACCCGCGCTCACATCACCAAAAAAAGCAGTGTCGGCGATGTCTGTATCAAATTCACTGTCAATATAGGTATAAGTGATATTAAAGGGAACGCTGATACCATTAAATTCAGTCAGTTCTGTTTTTAGAACAAATTCAATACCTTGTACTGTTGCCGCGTCACCATTAAAGGCGTCACCAATTTCACAATCACTGCCTGAAGAAGCGGTACACTCACCTAATAAATTGTCATAGTCGCTTAAGAAATAAATGGCTTCGGCATTAAATGTGTTATTGGCAAAACGAAAACCAAATTCGTAGTTAATTGCTTCTTCTTCTCTTACCCCAGATGAGTTGCTAGGGGCAGTAAATCCTTTATGCGCACCGGCTACTAAAGTGAAATTTTCGTCAATTTTATATAGGGCACCGAAACCCGGTAGTATGACCTGCGTATCGTTTTCGCGATCATCGCGAAACGTTCGGGCTTCACCATCGTTGAAACGTGTACGTTTTTGTTCAATATCTTCGAAGCGTATACCAGGCGTTAATACCCAGTCGCCAAATTCGATTCGATCATAGATATGTAGTGCTAATGCTTGTGCTTCTTGTACACGATTTCCAGCATTACCTAATTCACCCAAGTCATTGAGTTGCAATTTCCCGTTAACTTGCTGATAGGTGCTGTTACGTTGTAAACGGTCTTCTTCATCTTCGTGCACTCTTAAGCCTACTTCCAATTGGTGTTTAACCTCACCAATTGTTTTGTCCCAGTAAAGGCCAAATTGCACACCGCGAGAGAAATATTCACGAGCATTAGAGCGTATTTGGATACTACCTTGGGCAGTATCAATATCGCCATCTAGAATACCTTGGAGTTGCTCAGCACTGAGGCCGTTGAGGCCTTCATTATTATTCAGTGCGGATATGACATTTGACCAACTACTACGAGAAAAATCTTGAGCGTTATCACTGCCGTCCACATCAATGCCTTCCGTTTTAAACCAATTACGTTCATGTTGGTTGTTGTAGGCTGTTGCTGTGAAATTAAAGTCATCACTAATTTTGTAGCCATAACGAAGAATAACTTGGCTATGTTCGGTGCTGATGTTATCAAGTTCAGACAAACCGTAACGTCTTGTACTGTTCTGGCTAAAATCGTTATCGGTTAAGCCTAAATAACTTTGTTCAGAGTCTTGATCCGTCATTTGCAATTTTAACTCAACACTGTGAGCAGAATCACTAGGTGCATAGGCAAACTTAGCGGTTAAGTCAGTTACATTTAATCCTGTGTTTGTATCGCTACGGTCAATATCTTGAAACCCGTCAGACTGCCATTGATGTGCTTCAACCAGATAACCAAAGCCATTGTCGAGTTTATCGCCAACGTTTGCGTGTAAGCGATAGGTAGCATCTTGCGCTGCTTCTAATGTAACTTGTCCACTTTGGGTGTCTGGAATAGGTGTAGACACCATATTCAAAGCCCCACCTATAGTGTAAGGCCCTTGAGTAATTGCGGCCGGACCTTTGACTACTTCAACTGCACTCATTCGACCCATAGTAGGAAAATAATAGGCTGAAGGTGCAGAGTAGGGTGCTGGAGCAATTAAAATATTATCTTCAAGTAGGGTTATTCTACCGCTACGTTCTGTCGCTACACCACGAATACTAATATTAGGGCGCAAGCCATAACCGTCTTCTACTTGTACTGACACACCTGGAATTTGACGGATGACTCTTTGAATATCGCTATAGTCAAACTTAGCCAGTTGTTCTTCACCGATATATTGTGCAGCGCCTGTGGCTGCTTGTGCACCTGTTGAGCTGCCGTAAATAGTGACGGTTTCGTCTGCTGCTTTTGGGGAATGTGCAATGGCACTATTTGCAAAGATGGCAAGGGCAATAGTGGAGGCAAGAATACTCTTTTTCATTTATTAACTACCTATAGATCCGTCAAGGATAAAACATTAAATGGAATTTTATTTTATGGGGGTATGATAATTAAAGAAAAATCTTAATGCAAATGATTCTTAATAAGAATTACTATTGGTGGTGGTGGTGTTTTAAATATTAATGGATAAAAAAAACCGACAAAATTGTCGGTTTTTATTTTTAAAGTAACAAGTATTTAGCTAATGTTACTTGTTGGTAGCCACTTTCAAGTAGTGGTTAAAGTCAGCTTGATTCGCTTCTTTTAACAATAAGCACTGTTTGGCAGAGTAGCTAGCTATATCATAACTGCGCGCCATGCCCTCGTAATTTGCTTTCTTATTTGCATAAAAACTTTCGGCAAGCTGAATATTGCTTGCATCACAAGAGGTTGAAAAGTACTCAGGCATTCTAGCCATATGATAGGCCGGCATTTTTTTAGACAATGCATCAAAGTTTTTATCTAACCAAGCATAAAACATTGTTTGATCATCTAAGCCTCTAATAGCGTAATACACCTGAGTAATTGTATTGGCAGGACTGACATGATCTGTCAAAGCAAAGTCTAGTGTTTTTGCGATATCTTGTTCATCAGTGAAAATCATCGCACGGCTGACTGTGCCACGAATATTCGCATCTGTATGAGTGATGTAAAAGTCTTTTAATTTAGTAAACCAATCTTGCTCACTAAAACGCGACATGTTTTTCAATGCTCTAGTGGCAATGCTTCTTGGAACACTAGTGGGATCAGCTAAATATCTATTGGCTAACTCAGAGCTGACTTTTTCAACTTGAGGAGTATTGGCGTAGCGGCTTAACAAACCGTAAACCGAACCACGTAAACGTGTTGTATCTGTTGAATCAGTAGGTTTATCATCCACTCCTAAACGTTCAAACCAAGGAGAAAGCTTTTTAGCTACAAACTGGCCAAACATGACTTCATTTTCTTTGTTTACTAAATACAGGAATTCATTCATAGTGCTAACGACAGCTCGACCAATCATTGGATTCTCGTCGTCAACTAAGACATTCATCACAGCCATCATTTCACCTAGCTCAATTTCACCCGCTGAGAACAATGCTTCTGTATTGTACAGTAGTGATTTTTTCTCTCGTGCGTTTAAAATCGATATATCGGCTAAGAGGGCAGACAATTGTTCGGTTGATACTTTCCAGCGCATGTAACCCATAGCGTTTTCATTAGGGAAAATCCAATCAGCTTCGGCAAGTTCACTAGCCATTGTTTTGGCTGAACTTAAGAACATATTAGAACGAGATATTTTGCCGTTTTTCTTATAACTAATCGCAAGTGGCACAATCCAAGTTTGTTCTTCTACTTCTGCACCCTTCAGGTGATAACGGGATTGGCTAACCTCACCATTTGCAGCAAATTCTACTAACGGATAGCTAGGTTGCTCTAAATACGTTTTCATCATGGCAGGTACATCAAAATCGGCTACAGTAGACAAAACCTTCCATAAATCGTCGGCCTGAGCATTGCTAAATGCGTTATTTTTCATATATGTCTGAACGCCTTTTTGAAAGGCCTCTACACCCACCATGGATTCAATCAGTTGTAAGATGGACTCGCCTTTACTGTAATTTAGACCTAGGCCATCCATTACATCAGTTTGAGACTTCACCACTTTTTTAACCGGTTTGACTGTTGGGCTGGCATCCGCACCAAAGGCACCTTCTTGGACTAACCGGCCTTTAAAATTTTGTTCGGGGTACAAGTCCATCATCACTTTACTGGCCATCCATGAAGCGAAAGCTTCGTTTAGCCATAAGTCATCCCACCAAGCCATAGTGACTAAATTTCCATACCACATATGGGCTAATTCATGGGCAATCACGTTTAATGTGCTGCTTTGTTCGGCTAAGCGAGGTTCGTCTTCAAGTAACAACAAACTACTACGATAGGTCACAAGGCCAACGTTTTCCATAGCGCCAAATGTGAAATTCGCCACAGCGACAAAATCAAGTTTTTCGTAAGGATAAGAAGAGCCAAAATAGTTTTCTAGGTTTTGTAATATTCCCGCTGTGTGTTTGGCAGCAAATTTTGTTCTGTGTGCTTGGCCTTTAGGCGTGTATATTTTTCCTGGCACACTTAAATTAGGAATGTCATAAGAGTCCAATTCTCCCACCGCTAAGGCGACTAAATAAGTAGGCATAGGTTTTGTCTTATTAAACTCTACTGTTTGCCAACCGTTTTTAACGCTGCGTTTTTTAACTAAGGTATTAGATAAAACAGTGTGTTTTTCCGGGGACGTAATGGTCAATTGATAAGGGATTTTAAACCCTGGCTCATCAAAACTAGGAAAAGCACGACGAGCGTACATATCTTCAAATTGGGTAAACACATAGTTAAGCCCTTCAAACTTTGACAAATACATGCCGTCTGAAGACGTATTGAATTTCCCATCAAATACTATGTGTAAGGTATAACGATTGGCTGCAATATTGCCGCTGGCTTTAGCATGCTGTATTTCGTAATCATGAGAGCTAACAGTAAGCGGAATACGGCTATCCCCATTGGTTAAATAAGCTTGTTGAATATTCAGACCTTTTTGGTAAAACCCAATGATGTTTGTGGTTTTTGTAACATCTATATTGATACTTGTTTGGCCACTGAATGTTGGGCTATCTGGATCAACTTTTAGCGATATCTGTTGAAAGCTAGGTTTAATAAATGTGGATAATCGGTAGGCTGTTTCTTTGGCATAGCTGTTGACTGAAATTGTCATACTGAGCAAAAGCCATGAACATAAATGTTTAAGCTGCATAATGTTTCCCTGAAATATTTTTATAGTGAGTGCAGTAATTTTAATGCACGCACCCTAAATAGATTTCTGAAAAAAGCAACAATGAAATGGTTAACAAATGTGTACAGAACATTATTTATGAGGAGAGAATATTAGATAAAGTTAGCTGAAGGTTTTCCTTTTCCATTTACGTTTTTTTGGATGTTAGTCTAATTTATTGATCGGACGCTTTAGGCAGCATATGCTGATTTTTGCATTTAAAAACACAGCATACATAATTACGGGGTTAAACATGCCGCAGCACAAACTACTATTCTTAACACTTATTTTATTATTTTTGACTTCCACACTCGATGCTAAAGAGAATGACAAATTAGGAAAATTTAATATACAGAAAGACCTATTACTTGCTCAATTCGACAGTAAAACCGACGTTGACGACATCCACTCAATTGCCGCAACTGCGACCATGCTTGCCGATAAAAGATTTCAGAAGGTAAACTTTTATGCTGTTGCAGGTGCTTACGGTGATCAAGAGGGATTATATGTACCTGCTCCTAAACTGTTTGATTTGTCCTTTGGCCAAAGATGGGTTAACGCGCATACAGACTACGATGAGGCGCTTAAATTTGTTATCAGTAAAGTCGCAGAAACGTTAGAGCAGTCAGGTACTATCTGGATTGCCGAAGCTGGGCAGTCAAACTTTACCGCAGATGTTATTAGAGCGATAAAACAGCAACATCCTCAAGTCGATACAAAAACAAGGATACAGGTAGTACAACATAGTGATTGGAATGAAGGCTCAACCAACCCAGTAGACTTGGCTTATACCAAACAAAATTCGGGTTATCATAAAATTCCTGATGGTAACGGCAAAAATAATGGTACACCTGGGTTTAAGTCACATCAAATGCCAGATTGGCGCACCTATATTAAAGAGCCTCGACTGGTTTCTATTTGGGAGCTCGCTATTGTCATCGCCAATAAATATAACGGTGAGGATAAACGTTACAATAATCCAGCTATCGCTGATGGCGGGATAGATTTTTCTGACGTAGCGGAAGCATCTTGGATATTTGGTTTTGAAACACTGAATGATGAAACTGCATTTTTTAAAGAATTTGCGCAAAATTAATTAATACTCGTGCTTAGAAATTCCCTTGAAAAGTACAATTTGAAGAGTGTTATTGATGGTCTAGCAAAGTATACAAACCTAGGCGCTGCAATACGCCTAGGTTTGAACTAGATTAAGCTTTTGTAGGGAACTGATAATCCTCTAAGGTTTTTCTCAAAGCCAGTTTATTCAGTTTGCCTGTCGCCGTATGCGGCAATTCTTCGACAAACACCACATCATCTGGCATAGATATCTTGTGTAGTTTGTTTTGTAAAAACTCTAACATTTGTTCGGTTGATACATCTGTACCAGCCTGACGAACTACTACTAATAACGGTCGCTCTGTCCATTTTGGATGATAGCGGCCTATAGCTGCTGCTTCTGCTACATCTGGGTGACTCACCGCGGCATTTTCAATTTCTATCGAGCTGACCCACTCACCACCGGTTTTAATCACATCTTTGGTGCGATCGGTAATTTGCATAAAACCTTGTGGGTTAATCGTGGCGACATCGCCCGTATCAAACCAGCCAAGTTCATCCACAGGACACCCTTCTGAGCCAGGCACTTGAGACAAACCATAATAACCACTGGAAACCCAAGGTCCACGAACTTTAAGCGCACCAAAGGCCACGCCATCCCAAGGTAATTCCTGATTGTTTTCATCTACAATGCGCATTTCAATGCCAAATACGCCTCGGCCTTGCAGACATTGTAAATCTATTAATTCTTCTTCAGATAAATCTTCCATGCCGGATTTTTTGCAAAAAATCGTACCAAGAGGGCTGGTTTCTGTCATGCCCCAACCTTGGACCACTTCAACGTTATGTTGCTGTTTAAAGCGCTCGATTATCGTTCTTGGGCATGCAGCACCACCAACACTTACACGGTTAAGAGTAGGGATGGTCTTACCTGTTTTATCTAAGTAGTCTAATAAACCAAGCCAAATAGTAGGTACGCCAGAACTAAATGTGACTTTTTCGCTTTCAATTAAATTTTGTAGCGCTTCTCCGTCTGCCATTTTTGGACCAGGCATTACCATTTTTGTGCCTACCATCAAAGAGGCATAGGGCGCACCCCAAGCATTAACATGAAACATAGGTACGATTGGCAATGTTGTCTCTTTGTAAGACGCGGCGACCACATCAGGCATACTGCCGCCAAATGCATGCAGAAGGGTTGACCTGTGGCTATACACCACCCCTTTAGGATTACCTGTTGTACCAGATGTGTAACACATGGCGCTTGCGGTATTTTCATCAAATTCAGGCCACTCAAATGAAGTGGATTGTTTGCTTAAAAGCGTTTCGTAACACATTACATTAGGTAAGGATGTTTCTGGCATGTGGGCTTCATCGGTTAAGATGATATAACCCTCTACTTTGGGTAGATGATCTTTTAAGGCTTCTAATAAAGGCACAACCAACAAATCCACAAAGATAAATCTGTCTTCAGCGTGATTGATAATGTAATTCACTTGCTCGGGGAATAATTTAGGGTTGATGGTATGACATACCATGCCACTTCCCGACACCCCATAATACAGTTCAAGATGGCGATAATCGTTCCACGCTAAGGTGCCAATGCGATCACCAAATTTAGCACCAAGTTCGGCTAAAGCGTTTGCTAGCTGACGGCTACGGTTAGCAAAATCTTTGTAGGTATGTCTATGTCTTGGGTTATCAGCTGTGACTGAAACAATTTCCGTATCTGGAAAATTCTTGTCTGCATGTCGTAGTATTGAAGCAATCATCAATTGAGAGTTCATCATCAAAGCTTGCATATTCTTTCCTTTAAATTAACTGTGTCTTTTGTTCTTTATTCTATGTGATTTATTTTTACCAAGCCGTTACGCCGCCATCAAGGGCGATGGTTTGTCCGGTCATATATGAATTACCCGGAGACAAAATCAATAACATGGCATTCACCACTTCTTGTGGCTTGGATAGACGTTTCATAGGTGTACCGCGAGCCAATTGTGCTTGACCTTCTTCTGAAGCAAACTCACCTAAAATAGCGGTTGGGCTGTAAAAAGGGCAAATCGCATTGCAGCGCACGCCTTTTCTAGCATATTCCACAGCGGCTGTTCTGGTTAAACCTACTACTGCGTGTTTAGCTGCTGCATAGGCTCCACCTTTTGGTGCACCACCTAAACCCGCTAAAGAACTAATGTTCAGAACATGGCCTTCGCCTTGTTTTAACATGGCCTCAATTTGGTATTTCATACCAAACAGTACGCCGTTGACGTTGACATTAAATTGGCTGTGCATAGTGTCTTCAGTCAATTTATGCAGGGGAGTCATTTCGTGAGCAATGCCCGCATTGTTGACTCCAATGTCTACACGACCAAATTTTTCTAGAGCGCTGTCTACCATGTTTTTGCAGTCTTGTTCTTTGGACACATCACATAACATTGAAATTGCGCTGTTTTGGTCTGGTAACGAGGAAAGGGTCTCATCCAAGTTTTGTTGATTGATATCACTAATCACCAATTTACATCCGCGCTTGGCCAGTCCTTGTGCTAACAAACGACCAAAACCGCCTCCCGCACCGGTAATTAAGGCTACTTTTCCGGTAAAATCTAATAACTCATCCATCAAATTGTTCCTGTTCTTGTATAACTAAAAATTTAAAGTGGGTTGGCATTTATAAAGGTTAATAAAACTTCGGCGAGTTGTTCGCCTTGATCTTCTTGTAAAAAATGCCCGCCTTGTTGAATAGTGGTATGCGCCTGACCTTGGCAGCCAGGTATCAGTTTGTGCATAATCTTGTCACCACCTGCTGTAACCGGATCTGAATCGCTAAATGCGGTGATAAATGGTTTATTAAATTGTTGCAGTGATTGCCAAGCTAACCTATTTGCTTGGCTGGCTGGATTATCTGGTGTTGTTGGCACAAGCAGTGGAAACTGTCTTACCCCTGCTTTGTAGGTTTCATCAGGAAAAGGTGCATCATAAGCGGCCAACACTTCTGGGCTCAGAGGCGTAACGGTGGCACCTTTAATAATGCCAGCTACATGGAATACTTCTACTTCTTGAGAAAAGGTTTGCCACTTTAAGAACGCTTCACTGGCAGCATGATCACCAGTAGGCAACATCGTATTGGCGGCTAAAACCCGTGCAAATAAATCCGCATGCTCAGCAACTAATCGTAAGCCCAATAACCCGCCCCAATCTTGGCAAACTAAGGTAATGTCCTTTAGATCTAATTGGATAATTACTTGGCGTACCCAATCAAGATGTCGTTGAAAGGTATAATCACTGCGCTCAGTAGGTTTGTCGGATTTACCAAAGCCAATTAAATCAGGTGCGATGACTCTATAACCCGCTGCGACAACTGGGTCTATCATCTTACGATATAAGAATGACCAACTTGGTTCACCATGCAGCATTATTACAACATTGGCCTCTTTTGGGCCTTCATCTACATAATGAAGTTTTAGCGAACCGCCTTCATTATCATCTACTTGCAAAAAATGAGGAGAGTAATGAAAGTCTGTTATTTGTTCAAAACAGTGTTCAGGGGTGGTTAAATACTGCAAAGCTCGTCTCTCAATGTAATTTTTTTGTAAAATAATTGTGGGGTAGAACATCAAAAGTGCCATGAAAAGTCAACTTGCTCAGACTAATGCAGAATTATCCATTTAGTGAATAGACTCAGAGTTAAAAGTGCCGACACCAATAAACCTTGTTTATTCTGTAGTATAAAACCAATAAATTAGAATGATTGGGAAGGGTAGCCTAGTATCCGCTGATAAATATTAAGCTGGTAAGAGGTCTATATGAGTCAAGTTGAATCACAAGCCGTTGTTTATGAACTAATTGAAACCCCGTCTGCAAATAAAATTGCAGCTTTATGGATGCAAAATCCTCCGGTTAATGCATTGTCTAAATCAGTGCGTGTCGGACTTATCGAACACTTAAATACGGCATTTGCTGACGACTCGGTCGAAGTGATCGTTATTTCGTCAAAACAAAACTTGTTCTCTGGCGGAGCTGATATTAGCGAGTTCTCTGGCGGTGACCTAGAGCCTAACTTACCTGCAGTATTAGATGTTATTGAAAACGCACCTAAGCCAGTTGTCGCGGTTTTAAACGGACCTGCATTTGGTGGTGGTTTAGAAGTCGCTTTGTCTTGTCATTATCGTGTCACATTTGCATCGAATAAAGTGGGCTTGCCAGAAGTGAACCTAGGTATTTTACCTGGAGCGGGTGGCACCCAGCGTTTACCTAGATTAGCCGGTGTGCAACAAGCACTAGACATGATTGTTTCTGGCCGACCTGTTGCGGCTAAGAAGTTACCTGGTGTGTTTGACGTTATCGTTGATAGCCCTGAAACGTTGCTTAGCAG
>Ga0209495_1000474_pt1 | contig 31211 bp, 24 predicted proteins | sample EN1Hudsemesocosm_FD_184629 | JGI IMG/M metagenome (GOLD analysis project Ga0209495, IMG submission 184629) | Methane-oxidizing microbial communities from mesocosms in the Hudson Canyon - EN1E Hudson Canyon (SPAdes) (version 2) | ecosystem: Environmental > Aquatic > Marine > Cold seeps | place... | reverse complement strand
TTCTTGATTCACTGAAATCTATCGCAAAACGCCCTGGCTCACTAGATAACAGCCAAATATCTATCAATCCGAAATACAGTTATAAAAATGATCAAAGAAACTTTATCGGCTACGAAGTAAACCGCAAACTAAGCTTTACCATGACCGATCTAAGTCAACTTAGTACCGCTCTCAAATTAATTAGTGATGCAGCAGTTGCTAAACTGAATTCGATTGAGTTTGGTTTGCAAGATGAAAGTAATGTGCGAGATCGAGCGCTTGATTCAGCGATAAAACTGTCGAAAGAAAAAGCCCAACGCCTCGCGGACGGCTACGGCGTTGAGCTTAGGTCATTGAAATCTGCCGAGCATCAGACTGAAGCGCAGCAATCGCGCTCTGTTTATCAAGAGCGCGCGATGCTAAAAATGGCAGACCAAGCCCCGCCGAAGCAAGAGGACCTTCGCTTTCGCGCACAAGTGAAGGCAAATTTCTCTATCAAATAAAGCCGAGCATGAACCCCGCTGGTAAACGCGGGGCTTGGCTTTTCATTGAGACGTTAATCGACGCGTTATTTGGACCAAGTAATTTTGGTAATACAAACATAAACCGAGCAATATCATCGCGGTACCCCCAGCAATCTCTAACGAAATGCTTTCATCGTTGGCGATATTACCCAGGCAAAGCGCCAGTACTGGTGTCATGAGTGTCACCATCGCGACCGAGGTTGCGCCTACTTCCTTGATGATAAAAAAGTAGGCACAGAAACCCAACAAAGAGCCAAATATAGCCAAGTAAACAATTGCCCATATTGATATCTCATGCGGATCAATCGCTGGAACAGACCCATCAGTGATCCACCATGACAGCGCGAACAAAGGCACCGAACAAATTAAACCACCAACCGTAATACTCAATGCGTGTGCCTTGTATTCAACCTTTTGAACAAGCACACCACTTACGCTATAAAGCAAAACACTTGCAAGCAGGAGCGCAATACCCAAACTACCGTTACCCGACAATAAAACGTCATCTAAACATATGAACGCAAGGCCAGTGAAAGAAATCACAAACGCGATGAGTCTTTGCATTGTTAACTCAGACTCACCCAGCAACAATTTGGCGAAAATATTCGACCAAATAGGCGCTAAGGCAAACAAAACGGAAATGAGTCCTGATGGAATCATAGTCGCGGCGAGATAGACACACATCATCGACGCAAAAATCCCAAGTTGTGAGAAGCCATATGTTTTCAATGCTGGCTTATGCCACCGAAGCGCCACGCCCATTACACGAAGAATAACCAGTCCAATTGCCGCTGCAAGTGCCATACGCAGGCCAACAGCCGTAATTGGATGAATTACTTCCCCACTCCACTTTACCGCGAGCGGCGTCGTAGACCATATAATAATGATGGTTGCATAGGCGATGGGTACAGACATGACAAAGCTCCTTTTAGACCAGTCGATAGACTTCTAAAACACGGTTCAAATGGAGGCAGTGATTAGGTAAAGAATTTTGCTCGCCACCGTCATTCGAAACAGTGGCCTAGAAGAGGATTAGTTAACTATTTTTGTATAGACACCATCTCAACACCACTTTCGCATGCGCACGCAGCACCCGCACCGCCCAGACTTTGGGCATGCAGAGATCACGGTGTTTGAGAAACTTTAATTGTGTGGTCATAGTGATGGAGAATGGGGGGCCTAACATTAAATGTCAACCGCTTAGTCGTTAAAAAATTGCCGATCTTTAAATGTTTGATTAAGCGCGAATCTACCAGCGGCCTTGGCACGCTCGGTGATCAGCTGGGCCACAATTGAAATAGCTATTTCAGCTGGGGTACGGCTCGAAATCTCGATGCCTATGGGCGCAAACAATCTGCTTAAGTGCTCGTTCGATAAACCGAGGTCGGCTAAACGCCGGCGTCGTTTTTCGCTATTTCGCGCAGAACCCATCGCACCAACATAAAAACAGTTTTTTTGCAGTGCAGCCAATAATGCTAGATCATCTACACGGGGGTCGTGCGCTACCGCAACCACGGCACAACTTTCATTGGCGAACTCATTTAAAACAAGGTCATCTGGCAAACAGTCTGTCATTATTTGGCAATCATAATTATTTGCTTGGCGTCTAAGTACGTCTTTTCGGGGCTCACATAAGGTCACAGCGAAATCAGCGGACTGCGCTAAAGGAATCAAATAACGACTCACATCACCCGCACCAACCACTAGTAATCTAGACTGCAATTCATATTTATGCGTCATCAGCTTGGTATTACGTTTAATAACTGAATCACCCCAAGCATTCGCGGAAACCGGAATAAGTCGCATGGCACCATTACTTAAAGTCACCTCGCGCAGCAAACTAGAGCGATTTACTAGGGTGCAGAGTAAACGTTCGAAATGGGCGATGTTTTCAGTCGACGGAGTGAGTTTTTCAATGAGCAGTTCCAATACAGCGCCGCACGGTAAGTCTAGACCATCAGCATCTTCGCCAAAGCGCCTTAACTGCGGCCAACAAGCATCACTAGCAGGTAAAGGTGTAGTTAACGAATTCGAATGCAGATCACGCAATAACGCATCTTCCACACAACCCCCTGACAGAGAACCATACACGGTATCCATTACAGGCGCATAAGCGAGCAAAGACCCAGCTGGACGCGGTGAGGCACCCCAGGTTTCGATCACGGTCGCTAAATAAATAGTCTGCCCGGCTTTAAGCTGAGCGACCAGCGCATCAAGCACGGAAAGATTTTGTCCACGCATCGTTATTTCAATACCAATTTATGTTAAGCATTTAACCTAAATGGCATGCTACGAAAGCGTTTGCCAGTCGCCTTGTATAGCGCATTCGCAACCGCCGGCGCTAAGGGCGGTAAACCTGGTTCACCGACGCCCGTTGGCTTTTCATCACTCGAAATAATATGGGTTTCGATGACGGGCATTTCATTCATACGCAAAATTTGGTAATCATGAAAATTGCTTTGTCGAGGCGCACCCTCATCGAAGTTTATTTCACCATAGAGCGCCGCAGTCAAACCAAATACAATCCCACTTTCCATTTGCATGGTCACTATATCGGGATTAACAACCGTCCCACAGTCGACCACACAGATCACTTTCTCGATCTTGATTTGATCAGACCTAATACTTAACTCAACAATTTGAGCGACAAACGAACCAAATGATTTATGCGCAGCAAACCCCTGGAATACGCCATTGGGTGTCACACGCCCCCAATTACCCTTATCCGCTAAGGTCTCTATCACCTTACGCATACGCGGCGATTCACTTAATAACTCTAAACGCATTGCAACAGGATCTTTTTTCGCCGCCTCCGCCATCTCATCAAAGAAGCTTTCGGTCACATAGCCATTATACGAGTGGCCAACCGCGCGCCAGTAACTTACTGGAATGCCTGCGTCCGCTTTACTGTAGGTAACTTGTTGGTTTCTAAACTGATAATCAAGATCATCCGCCCCTTCATAACCTGAGGTATCCGCTGGTGCCATTGGCGTACCTTGTGCCATTAGACCAATGCTGCCGAGCATTGAATACATATATTTTGGCGCCCAACTCAACTTAGCAGGCGCCACATCCCACACATACCAATCCATCAAGGCGGGGCCCACAATGTGATGTTTCCATGCTAAGACATTGCCCTTCTCGTCTACGGCGCCCTTAAGTTTATGCAAGCTAGCAGGCCGGTAAAAATCATTTCTCATATCGTCTTCGCGAGACCATGTCAGCTTTATAGGCAACCCCACCTTTGCCGAAATCTCCGCAGCTTCGGCAACAAAGTCCTGCGTCAGGCGCCGGCCAAAACCACCCCCAATAAATTGGTTATGAACATACACATCTTCGATCTCTAAATCTGTGACTTTGGCAACGGCAACTTGCGCAACATCAGGCCCTTGCGTTGACGTCCAAATATCTGCACGATTTTCCTGAATGTGTGCAGTACAATTCATCGGTTCCATCGTCGCATGCGCCAAAAAGGGCAAACGATACTCAACCTCAAGAAGCTCTGCGGCGTCTGACCACTGAGTCGTCACGTCACCTTCTTCACGTACAACGTTTCCGGCGTCAGTGTTTGCAGTTTCTTCATACAGGTTGAATACCAATGCGTCACTCGGCGCAGCACTGTTATCTCTCCACTTAACCTGCAATTTTTGTTCAACTTGGCGAGCATGCCAATAAGATTTGGCCACTACCGCCAGCCCACTGCTTATCTCAACAATCGCATCAGCTAGGCCTTTTGATAATAGCTCTTCACCATTGTGAGCATCAAGCTCAGCGCCGATTGATGGCGGGCGAACAACAATGGCGGCAAGTGCCGTATCGATACCTGCATCAATACCAAAGGTAGCTTGTCCTGTCACTTTTGTCAGGCTGTCCAAGCGCTGAGTTTGCTTGCCAATGTATTTAAATTCATTCGGCGTTTTGAGTGACGGAGATTCAGGTGGCTTTTTCTGTGACGCTAGCCGCGCGAGAGAGCCGTACGTTAATCGCTTGTTCGAGGCTGCATGCATGACTTCACCATTAGCCGTCGACAGCGTATCCGGTGAAACTTGAAGGGTATCGGCTGCCGCCGAGATAAGCATTGTTCGCGCCGAAGCGCCCGCATTTCTGAGAGGTTTCCAAGCCGAGGATAAACTGCTGCTACCACCGGTTAGCTGTATCCCGTAACTCGGGTTTCGATAAGCTTTTTCTGCCGGCGCGAATATGACGTTAATTGCCTCAGGCGCCACATCTAACTCTTCGGCAATTAACGTGGTTAAACCCGTATACGTTCCCTGCCCCATTTCAACGCGGTCTAGCGTAAACACAATCGTATTGTCGGGTTTTATTTCCAACCAAGCATCAGCCTTCCAGGCCCCATCTGGCGAAATACTTTTAGACGTCGTCGCGCAGCCAGCTAAGTTTAAACTCAGCGCTAAACCGCCCGAACCTGCAATACTCGCCTTTACAAACCCTCGGCGAGTCAACGAAATATTTTCTGAATGAACCGGTCCCATACTCCCCCCTTTTAATTTTTCGCGTTATAGGCGAGCGAAGCGTTGGCTTGCTGGAAGGAGTCCGTTGAATCGGCTACGTCTTTAATCGCGCGTTTGATGCGCGAATAAGTGCCACAACGGCAAATATTACCTGCCATGGCCGTCTCAATATCGTCGTCGCTAGGCGTGGGGTTCGACGCAAGCAACGCCGTGGCAGACATAATTTGACCTGGCTGGCAGTAACCACACTGCGGCACACTGTGTTTAATCCATGATGCCTGAACGGGATGCAACTCATCGCCGTCTGAAATTCCTTCAATCGTAGTGAGATGCTGTCCCTCTGCCGCATTCAGTGGGGTAATACATGACCGAATCGCAGCGCCATTCATGTGAATGGTACACGCACCACACAACCCCATACCACAACCAAACTTGGTACCCGTTAAATTCAATTCATCGCGAATCGCCCAGAGCAAGGGCATCTGTGGGTCAAGGTCGAGACTAAGCGTCTCACCATTAAGCGTAAGTTTCATCAGAACCTCTTATTATTGTGTCTTTCTCACCGGCACAATTAAGCACCTTTTTTTATTTTATATGTTCTATAAAGGATACAAAAAACGAGACACTAGGTCTCGTTTTTTGTGCAGTTAAACACGCTGCGTTTCTGTTAATGACGGCTTTTGTACCCGTTTATACACCGACATCAATAGCCTTTATGGCGCTGTCTTTAGATCTGACCTTCTATCGCCTCTCCTTTAAAACGCTCACGTAAAGTTTGTATCATTACGAAGAATGCCGGGATTAAAAGTGTACCAATTACCGTTGCCAGTGCCATCCCACCAAAGACCGTATAACCGATCGAGTGACGGCTAGCCGCCCCCGCACCGATGGCAAAAATTAGCGGCATAATGCCCAGGACAAATGATAACGCGGTCATCAACACCGCTCTAAATCGCAAACGCGCAGCGGTTTCGCCCGCTTCAATAATACTAACCCTATCAACCTCTCGTTTTTCCTTGGCAAACTCGACAATCAAAATCGCGTTCTTCGTGGCTAAGCCTATCAACAAGATGAGGCCAACCTGCGCATACAAATCAAGCGGATTGTTCATTGCCAACAACATCGCCCCTGCACCCAGTATCGCAATCGGCACTGACAGAACAACAGAGATAGGAATACTCCAACTTTCGTATTGAGCCACTAAAAACAAATAAACGAAGATAATCGACAAACTAAACAGTAACGGCGCAAGGTTGCCTGCTAAAATTTGTTGAAATGCCATGCCGGTCCACTGCCCCTCATAACCACTTGGCAAACTCGTCTTGGCTAATTCTTCTGCCGCTGCCATGGCTTCACCGCTACTAAAGCCTGGCGCGGGAATGATGTTAACCGTGACTGCATTCGACATATTATATCGATTGGAAACATCTGGCCCGAGTATGGGTTCCGTTATTAGCAAAGTGCTCAAGGGAATCATCTGACCGCTTGAGGAACGCACATGCAAATTGGCTAAATCAGATTCTTCGTTCCTAAACTCTGCCTCTGCTTGCATCAACACGCGATACACTTGGCCAAACTTATTAAAATCGTTGACATAGAGTGAGCCCAATTGTGTTTGCAGCGTCATAAATATCTCTGACAAAGGTATGCCAAGATTCTTCGCTTTAACACGATCAACATCGACAAACGTCTGCGGGATATCGGCAGAGAAGGTACTGAAAGCAAATGCGATTTCAGGCCGCTGATTTGCCGCCAAAATAAAACTCCCCATTGCTGAGGATAATGAGCGCGCATCGCGCCCCTGTAGGTCTGTGAGTACAAATTCAAGGCCGCTCGTGCCGCCTAAGCCAGGAATTGGTGGCATTGAAAAAGCACGAATATTGGCGCTTGAAATTGCATTCAGCTTTTGCTGCAAGCTACGAACGATTGCGTCTTGAAAAAGTGAAGGATCTGTTCGATCATCCCAGGCATCAAGCGTTACAATGGCAAGCCCTGCATTAGATGAGGCCGCGCCAGAAATTAAGCTGTAGCCACTTACCGTCATCACATCACTCACGCCAGGTTCCTGGTTTGCAATGTCCGTAACCTGCTTCATCACTTCACCTGTGCGAAGTAACGCTGCACCGGAGGGAAGTTGAATATCAATCATGAACGCGCCTTTATCTTCATTCGGCACAAAGCCCATCGGGAGAATTTTGAATACCCCCCCAATCGAAACAAACACCACGACAAGACAAATCGCAACCAGACCAATTTTCCTAACGCTCTTTGCTACCACACCCGCATAGGCATTAGTCATTTTTTCAAAGTAACGATTAAAGCCAACGAAGAAGAAATTTCGACTTTCCTTGCTCGGTTTAAGTAACGTGGCACAGAGCGCCGGGCTCAGCGTTAGGGCATTAAGGGAGGAGATCAAGACTGCGACAGAAATGGTAACAGCAAACTGATTATACATTTGCCCCGTTATGCCAGGCATCAGGGAAACCGGCACAAAAACCGCGAGTAAAACCAACGTGGTCGCAATCACCGGACCACTCACCTCTTTCATCGAGAGACGCGTCGCCTCAACCGGGCTCAAGCCCTCCTCAATATGCCGCTGTACGTTTTCAACCACAATAATTGCATCGTCGACCACGACCCCCACCGCCAGTATCAAGCCAAACAAACTAACCGTATTGATTGAGAAGCCCATGGCAAGCATTACGCCGAAGGTGCCAACTAACGAAACAGGGATAGCGATCGCTGGCACTAGGGTCGAGCGCCAATCTTGTAAAAACAGGAATACGACTAAAATGACCAGCGCCACCGCCTGAAATAGTGCGGTAATAACCTCATCAATCGAGGTTTGGATATAGCGTGTTGTATCGTAAAGAATTGCGTATTCAATATCGTCTGGAAATCGTTCAGATAAACGATCCATCAACGCATAAACATCACTCGCTACTTGCAAAGCATTAGCATCTGGTGATTGATAGACGGCTAGCACAACCCCGGGCTTGTTGTTCAGTTCACCATACCAATTATAAGCCGCCGCCCCCAACTCTACGCGCGCAATATCTTTCATCAAGACACTGGAGCCATCACTACGCGAACGTACCACAAGATTAGCGAATTCTTCAGGCGTTTCTAAGCGACCTTTCGCCTTCAATGTATATTGAAATTGCTGATCTGCAGGGGATGGAGCGCCACCTAATTGACCTGCTGGCACTTGAACATTCTGCTCATTAATCACTTGTTGCAGATCCGTCGTGGTTACACCCAATGCCGCCATTTTTTTCGGATCAAGCCAGATGCGCATGCCATAATCCAGTGCTCCTAGGATCGACGCATCACTGACCCCGTTAATCCGGGAGAGCTCATTCAGCACATTGATATTGGTATAATTTGAGAGGAACAAGCCATCGTAGGTGCTTTCTGGTGAGAAGAGATTGACAACCAGCACCATTTCAGTTGACTGCTTATCTACCGTTACCCCTTGTTTTACAACGTCGGCGGGTAACTTTGGATTCGCTCGGCTCACTCTATTTTGTACGTTAATTTGCGCAAGATCTGCATCCGTGCCAATTTCAAACGTAATGGTTAAGGCATAAGAGCCGTCGTTCGCACTTTTAGAAGACATATACAGCATGCCTTCCACACCATTGACTTCATTTTCGATCGGTGCGGCTATTGCCTCTTGCACAACTTGAGAATCCGCACCGGGATAAGAAGCGGTTACTTGAACGACAGGGGGCGAAATTTTTGGGAATTCAGCAATGGGGAGTACTTGCAATGCCAGAAAACCGGCAAGCGAGATGACAATAGAGATAACAAACGCAAACTTTGGGCGACTAATAAAAAACTGACTAAACATGCCGTGTCTCCCTAGTATGTAGCGTCAGGCATTTGTGCGACAGAACCTTCAGCTTTGGCCCCTACTCTCACCTTTTGTAATCCATCCACGATCACCTGCTCCCCTTCTTTAATTCCTTCAGTTATAACAATATTTATACCATCGACCGCACCCGTGTTTACTGATCGTTTTTCAACAGTTTTATCGTTACCTAACACAAGCAAAAACTTACCGGCCTGATCTTCCTGGATTGATTTGTAGGGCACCAAAAGCACCTCTTTCGGCTTACCGCCCTCAACAATCACCGTTACATGTTGGCCCGGAAGGATGAATCCATCAGAGTTTTCGAAAGCCGCCCGCACTTTTATCGTGCCCGTATTTTGATCAATACGGTTATCGACGAAGTCAAAATTACCTGATTTATCATAAATTGTCCCGGTGGAGAACTTCAGCTTTGCTAGTCCTTCAGGCGCGTTCTCGTCCTCTAAAAGTTCTTTCTTACGCCGCTCTCGATAGGCAAACAATTCACGTTCACTTACCTGAAAGCTGACATACATAGGGTCTGAAAGCACCACGTTTGCTAATATCGTAGCTGGTGTAATTGAATCGCCAATACTGACCGCAGACTGACTCATAACGCCATCAATTGGCGAATATATTGAAGAATAACTTAAGTTTAAGTTTGCGGTTTTAAGCGCTGCTTGCGAAGATTTAATCGCCGCTTCGGCCTGCAATTTCTTACTGAGTAGCTGGTCCATCTGCGCCTGGCTTATACTCCCTTTAACTATCAGCTCTTTGCCGCGCTTGTAATTACGAGTCGTCTCATCAAGCGCGGCTTGATCTGCTGCTTTCTTTGCGGTTGCTTTCGAAACTTCAGCTTCAAGCGTGTCTTTATCCAATTCAAACAGCAGGTCACCTTCGCTCACGCGCGCGCCATCGGGTACAGCCTGCTTTATTAAATAGCCCGTCACGCGCGCCTGAATAGTTACATCTTCTTTTGGCTCTGTCACGCCCACAAAGTCTTGTGAAGACACGATCGACTTAAGGACTGCAGGCGCCGTGCTAACTTGCGGTAAAGGCGCTGCCGCTTGATTCTTTGCAACGTCTTCAGAGCATGCCGAGACAAGAAAAACAGATAAAAAAGGTAACAAAATAGTACGAAATTTCATAAATAATCCACAGGCCTTTTTATAGAAGCGTAGTAAGTATAAATGCCAGCGCAGGCAGCGCTTTGTTCAACCGATAAATCAGCATAGAACGCCGCAAACTTAATGTCTATGGCTCAGTCTACTTTCAATGCAGGTTTCGGCGTCACCTATCAGTAATAACGAACAAATACACGTATCCTAACAAGCGTTATGCACTGCTAGGAGCCCCGCCGTCAACGCAGCACTGTCGCAAAAGTTGAACACAAAATATATGTCCTAAAAAACTACCCATTTATAGCCTATACTTACCCCAAATAAGATACATATGCCCTTTAGTAGTAAACATTTGTCATTGATGATGAGTTGGTAGGAGACGGAACTTGCAACCTAGTATTTCTATTTATGAGGATCTCCCTCGCGGCATGATGCGAGAGTTTGGTATCGGTGATTGGCATTTAAACTTGCTTACCAATGAGCTTTATTGGAGCCCAGAAACCAAACGTATCCATGAAGTTGCCGATAACTATCAGCCTAACCTAGAGGAAGCACTGAGCTTTTATCCGGATTCAAAAGATGGTCGGCAACTCATTGTCGAAACCTTAAATCAAGTTCAAAAAAACGGTGAATCCTGGGACATTCACTGTCGACTTACAACCGCCAAGGGTAATGAGATATGGGTACAGTCCCTAGGTAAAGCGATAATCGGTAAAAACGAGGAGGTCATTGCAATAGAAGGCTTCTTCCAAGACGTAACCGTTCTAAAAAATGCAACTATCGACGCTGCAAAATATAAGCAAGACCTTGCTTATCAACAATACGCATTCGATCGTCATGCAATTGTCAGCATTGGCGATTTAGAGGGCCGCATCGTCTATGCGAATGAAAAATTTCTTGATATCTCTGGGTACGCAAGAGAAGAATTAATAGGCTTGAATCACAACCGCATTAGCAGCCATTATCATGACTGGAAATTCTGGCGCGAATTCTGGCAGCAAATCGGAGCAGGTGAAGTATTTCGTAGCGAGATTTGTAATCGAACGAAAAACGGTGACCTATACTGGGTAGACTCAACCGTTGTGCCTTATATAAATGATCAGGGTGATATCGAACGGTATGTTTCAATTCATACTGATATTACAGACAAAAAGCTCGGTGAAGAACGAGAAGCCAAACTCGAGCAACGTCTACAACAGATGCAAAAGATCGAAGCCCTAGGCCAGCTCACAGGAGGCATCGCCCATGATTTCAACAATATGCTTGCGGTCACTAACGGCTACGCGGAGCTCCTCAAAAAAGATCTGGTAAAATTGAATCAACCACTGCTGGTAAAGTATGTTGAAAAAATTATCTCATCAGGTGAACGTGAAAAAGAACTGGTCACAAAATTACTAGCTTTTGCGCGAGGAGATCAAGAAACAAACGATATTCTCTGCGTAAACAAAACCCTAGACAGTTTTTTGGACGTCATTCGTCCATTGATACCTAGTGCGATTGAGATTGAAATGAACATCGATAAGTCCGAGCAAATGCTCGTTTCATTAAGCCCGACCTCGCATAGCCAATTGATGATGAATCTTTGTTTGAATGCCCGAGACGCAATGCCAACTGGAGGCACCCTAAGTATTTCGGCAGATACGACACACATTCACAGAGCTTCCTGCGCATCATGCCACCAACTAATAGAAGGTGATTTCGTACGAATTACCGTAAGAGATACGGGCATGGGTATACCGGCTGACAAACTAAATATGGTATTCGAGCCTTTCTTTACAACAAAAGCGATTGGCAAAGGCTCGGGGATGGGACTGGCAGTGGTTCATGGTTTACTCCATTCGCTGGGCGGGCATGTTATGCTGACTTCGGTGGAAGATATGGGCACACGCGTAGAGCTGCTATTTCCGAGGGTTAACCAAAATATTAGTGTCGAGGCGAATGAAATTGAAAACGAGACTACCGCTACCTCTCTAAATGATTCACATATCGCTATTATCGATGACGAACCGAGCATTCCCATTATTATGTCGGCATTTTTAGCAGACAGTGATGCAAAAATAGACACCTACGACAACCCCACACTTTTCTTCAAGGCGCTAAATGCGCGAGATAAAACCTATGATCTTGTCATTACCGATATGATGATGCCAAATTTTACGGGTGCAGACATACTCATGGAGGTTAGGAAAATGGGGTTTGATATGCCGTTTATAGCGATGACTGGGCACAGTGATCAGTTAAACGACTATAATTTCAGAGAAAAAGGGTTCGCTTCGTTACTGCAAAAACCTGTCGCTATGAATGAATTAGAGCGGGTAATACTCAATGTCCTAGAGTCGACAAACTTTGGCTCTGCTAGTTCATAAAAGTAAGCCTGCGCTCCGCAGTTATTAAATAAACATAGCTTGATCGACAATTCACATTAAAAAAGAGCGCTTTGCAGATTTACAACTAAACTTATCACAGCCGGAACCGTTAACGACTAAATAACCCTTTAATCCATTCTCAGGATATGTTCATGAACCTTATCAGAAAAAGTATTGCAGCCAAATTGATCGCAATGATCATACTAGGCTCGGTAGCGATACTTGCCGCGCAGCTTTTCGCTTATTATGAATCCACGCAAAATATCAATACCTACAGTCAGCTGATAGATGAGGATATTGCGCATGAACGGCAAATAAGTCTGATGCTTTCGGAATTTAAAACGCAGGTTCAAGAATGGAAAAATGTCTTATTGCGTGGCAAAGAGGCGAGTCAACGCGAGAAATATTGGACGAAATTCCAAGAGCAAGAGACCAAAATAAGCGACATCGGCAAGGCGCTGACACAGTCAGTACAAGATAAAGATCTCAAAAACAAAATTATAAAATTTTTGGATTCACATAAACAAATGGGCGCGGCCTATCGCAACGGTTACGAAGCTTTTGTAAGCGCGGGTTATGAACATTCAGCTGGGGATAAGGCAGTCAAAGGTATTGATCGTCAACCTTCAAAACTAATCGCAAGCGCAGCCGAAGATGCGGCGAAGCTAATAGAGAAAGGGGCGGCGGAAACGCAGTCTATGGCTTACTCTCGCAATACTGCCTCAATCCTGATTGCAATCATGGCGGTGCTTATATTTGTCAGTGGGTCTGCAGCACTCATAAAAATGAATATCATAAAACCAATCAAACACCTGATCGACCAAATCAAAGCGGTTAGTGAGGGCAACCTGGGAACAAAAATTGCGCAAACATCTGAAGATGAGCTAGGCGACCTTGCGCATGCAACCGATAAACTTCAACACTTCTTGAGCGAGGTTTCGATTCAACTCAAATCGACTAACGCCGGCCTTTTAGACGCCGCCGAGTCACTTAGCGACGCCACTGTGCGGATTAGTGGGCGAGTCAGCTCTGCACATGATACCGTTGAACATGTTGCATCGGCTATGACAGAAATGAGCGCTACCGCAGAAGAAGTTGCCAGCCATGCAGTCGGCGCAGCAAGTGCGGCAAGCGATGCCAGCAATGCAGCTAACGAAAGTGCCCAGACTATGCAAACGGCACAAAACTCAATGGAACGCTTATCTAATCAGGTTGAAAATACACTGGATACAGTTAAAAACCTGGAGGGCCATACCAACGAAGTCGGCACGGTAGTTAACGTTATTCGAGGGATTGCCGAACAAACCAATTTATTAGCACTCAACGCCGCTATTGAAGCCGCTCGGGCGGGCGAGCAAGGTAGAGGATTCGCAGTCGTTGCAGATGAGGTGCGTTCTCTTGCTCAAAAGACGCAACAATCAACTGAAGAAATCGAAATCATTATTGCAAGTGTACAAAACGGCGCACAAGAGACCGTAGAAGTAATGGATTCCAGCTTCAGCATTACCCAAGAAAGCGCAAAACTCTTTAACGAAGCTTCATCAAAACTGGATGTAGTGACGCAGAGTGTAGAGCAAATTACAGCGCTAAGTCATCAAGTAGCAACCGCAGCAGAACAACAAACAAATGTATCAAAAGATATTACGCGAACGATTGTTGAAGTCTCAGACCTTGTTGAGGAAACGTCGCAGTCAGCAGCAACAACACAAATGACTGCGGAAAAACTAAGAGAAATAGCAGTGCTGTCTGAGAATTTAGCCGGACGCTTTAATTAAGCGCCACGCCGCGTTTTCCTGAAAACAGTCTTTCAATACTTACAACGTCCCTATCTTAATTGATGATTTTGGTTAGGGACGTTGCTATTCCTTGAGACAAAACACTAATGCATGATCACTTTTCGGCAACCTGATCGAGTAATACTGTATTTCGAATATCTGGCGGCCGGATGCCTTGTTTCTTGAACTCCCCCATTACGCGCAGCGTTACGTCAGTCTCGAATAGTTTTTCATATTTTGTGTCGAGCACATATGCTTTCAGGGTGAGTTTGATTGCAAAATATCGATCCTCTATTTCCTGATTGACCAATACAATTACAGGCTTGGGTAAATGGATATAACGGCTTGATGCCGCGGACTCCTGAATAATATTTCGCGCAAGCATGATATCTTGGTCAAGCGAAATATAAAAAGGGATATTGATCTGCATATCCAATTCACCAAAATTACCGCTCGTCACGACATCCGTTAAAAACTTACTATTCGGAATCGTTATTATGTCATCGGTTAAAGTTTGCATACGGACCGAGCGCAGCCCTATCTTAACAATATCTCCGTAATGGTTATCAAATGTGACGCGATCGCCAACTTGAAATGGGCGATCGACCATCACGGTTAAGCCCGCGATAAAGGAGGCCGCCAAATCTTTCATCGCAAAACCAATCGACACAGCCAGAGTTCCGCCAATCAACGCTAACACGCGCTCATCAACATGAAAACTCAACATAAAGACAATAACACCTGTCGATACGTAGATGAAAAACTGAAAGAATGAAAACACTTTTTGAGCCAACATACGGCGCTGTGCGATCTGGCTGCCGATAGAATCCACAAAGTTTTTAGTGAAGCGTAATAGTGCCCAAGCGATGCCAACGACTGCGACGGACAACAACAAACCCGACCAACGAACGAGACCAGCCAAATTCTGCAAGGCACTCAAGTCGGGCTCAGTTTGGGCAAAACAAGGTAGACTTAAACAAAGCAACAGAAGCGTTAAAATCAATCGGTAATTAACCAAGCCAAACCCACTAAAAACATACATTCCATTCATCATACGCCTCTCCTCATTTAACCAATAAGTGTTGGTTATGAAGCGTATTTGTCACAAATCGATACCAGTGATCAGACACTTTCGCTTTATCATCTATCAACGAAATAAACCCCCTATTTTGGAAGAAGCGCAAGGTGTTAAGCACCTCGATATAACTTAACTGCGTGCATTCAGCCAACTCTTCAGGCGACGCTATTTCAAGCTGAACAATGGCACGTAAAACAGCCAACATTGGTTTTGGTAATGCCTCTAGCTCTTTATCATCTGGGGCCCTGAAGATTCGCACCACCACTCGCTCTTTCTCTGTATTGGTAAACAGAGACATCCTGAAAAAGCGCAAAGCGACGGTAGGATTTCCTCCGGAATAATTCCAGAGAATACGAAAAAACCCCACCTTTGCCGTTTCTTCTTCATCTAATTCTTGATCATCCCATTGCTTGGGTATGTTTAGATCGTCAAAGTGAACTTGATAGGTTTCATCTGGAGACATTCTTGACTCCATCAACTGAGCAAGTTGCTGCTCAGTCCAACTGGGTAAATGGATCATACGGTCCAATATCAAACGCTCTCCGCGAGCCCGCTCGACAAACCGCCATGAAGACTGCTCAATTCCCAGTACGGCTCCATGATTTCCTCGTCCACGACGCAGTATATTTGTAAATTTAATTAACGACTCGATTCCGTTTACTTTTGGGCTAACAAGGCGATGCGCATTATCAATGCAAAAAAGATAGCGAGATTCAGCCTTCCTCAACGCTTGCACTATCTCGCCTTCGCTGGCTTCTTTTTCCAGCCCAATGACCAATGCTAACTGCGTCATTAAACCTGCCAGGCCCTCGTGCGTGCAATCAATATATAAGGTTCGCTGTGACTTAGAACGTGTCACCAAACGCTTTAAAAAACGTGTCATACCACGACCTCGTTCACATACGACTACCGCCATCGCGGGAACAGGCTTCAACACATGCTTACTTAAATCGTCTAATTGCTCTTGCGCATACTCATCAATCAGCAAACTCGTTTCATTCCCGGGTGCGACATAATTGAATGCTTCTTTTACGCCAAGCTTTGACAAATTTTTCTGTTCCTTTTCTAAGATAGTTTGTTTGATCACCTCGATACTAAAAAAGTAGGCCAAGAGCTGCTTAAAAAAGTCGAAGCGTGACAGGTAACTAAAGGTGAGCCTAAACATAAGAAGCTTGGACAGATGCACGATGCATAGCAACGCCGACAACGGAGAAAAAATAAAGTGTGTTTTTTTACTGATAGCCCACTCTATGTAGGTCGGAACCGTTTTCAACTTATCTACCTGCGCAAAGACGACATTACGCCAAAGCTTAAGAATAGTAAGTATTTGAACCACCACCAACGCATATAAAAAGGCTTCAAGCCAGTAATAAATTGCCCCCTCGTACAGAACTTGGCTCACTGTTCTAAGCACAATCCAGACAAACGCTATCGTCCAAACAAAACGGGAAAAACTTTTCTTACTTAGCAATAACCGCTGGCTGTCTTCTCTGTTATTTGCGCTTTGCTCAAGCCACAAATTTCCCACACGAATGACTGAAATACTTATCACGACGCCAGTCACCATCGACTTGAGATAGTAAAATGCTTCAAGTAGCGGAAATTCTCTGCACATGGATAGAACAAAATTCAAGAATATAAGCCAGCCAATTGGTGCTGAGACTTGTGCAAGGTATGGAGAAGCTCTTTGCATAAAACCAGGCGTGGTTTGAACCTCTCGCTGGCTATTAAGTTTAAAAAAAGTCGGGGCATGCCTTTGCCATTTCACAAGGAGATAAGTGGCGATTAAAAGCTGAATCACGGTAAAGATGATTTCAATTAAACGATCTTCAGAATTACCAGGAAAACCAACAATCAGCCGACGTTCATTTTCCATCCAAATCTGAGCCGCGAGTTGATGTAAGCGAAATTCTTGCTTAATCTGTCGCAGGCCTGTGCGGCCATAGCCAATGTATTCGTTTTCTAAAGGCCCCTCAGCTAACTCGATTAAACGCGACTTCGCCTTTGCCAGCCGGTCAAGAACGTAGTACTGCTCTTTAACCTCAGTCCAGCGCGGTTCGGGGGCTTCAAAAAGCCGCAAAGCAAACCGACCCGATGCCTCACGCTTCGGTATCATGTCGCTGACTAAATCATCCAGCTTATTGTAGTGTCGGGTTAACAGTTGCTTGTTGCGCCCGAGTAAACGAGCGATCAACGTTTGCTCCACGTTTATAGATTGATGCCCCTCAGGCAAGGCATCAACATCCGATAAAAAAGCAGAAATAGTGTCTTGCGAGTCGTTGGCATGAGCATGATATGAGAAACAAAAAAGAAATAACGCAAGAGCAACTAAAGCGGATTTTCTTGTATGATGTAGACGACGAGAAACCGCTACGTAAACGGAGTTGGGGCAAGTGTGCACGAGCCTTCCTTTTTAGAATTGTTGATTTGAAAGCGTTAGCGAAAGCTTATCGCATAAACGCAGATCAATCTATTTATCGGGAATAACTAACTCGCATCTTTTGCCCTATGCCCAAGAACATAGGTTAATACTTAACAAAAACTATATGTATTGGTGCGCTGCACGCTTTGAGCAGAGACACGGCGAAGCAGCGCTCGGAAAAATGAAGCTTTAAAATGCTTCGTCAAGCTTGCGGTCATCAAACATCGTCCAATAAATCGAACTGTGCAATCTGCAAATTTATGGAATACGCAGGGCAAAAAAGTTAGCGGCAGTTCTCTTTTTTACCAGCAAAAAATGTTAACTGGATAAAACTCGATGACTCAAAACCTGATCATGTGTTATGTTTTGTTTTTTCGTAGCATCAACAACACATAATTGAGCAAATAAAAGCATTTTATGAATCGTCAAACGCCACTTATTATCGCCGCCTTAATTGCTTTGCTCTGCCTCAACGCATGCAGCGCACCACACGATACATTATCGTCTTTACCGCGCCTGTCATTGACCCCCGAACTTGATAAAATTTATCAAAGCACATGCAAAAACTGTCACGCTAGTAATGCGATGGGCGCTCCAAGAACGGGAGATCTAAAAGCGTGGCAAGTGGTCTTCAATAAACCATTTGAATTAATCATTGAACGGGTGATTAACGGCTATCAAGGCATGCCACCGTTGGGCCAATGCTTCGATTGCGATCAAACACAACTAGAAACATTGGTGCATTACATGAGTCGCCCTGCAGAACCTCCCCAACCTGCCAACTAGAGATGAACATGCAACGAAGAGACTTACTAAAAAGCTTTGTCGCCGCAAGTTTGTGTAGCGCTTTTCCGCTAAGCCTTGCGCAAGCAAGCGCGCGAGCATTGCCCTGGAAAAACTGGTCAGCCAACCAAAGCTGCCTGCCAAAATCAAGAATCGCCCCTGAAAACATTGACCAACTTAGCAGTATACTCAAGGGTCATAATGGAACAGTTCGAGCAGTCGGGTCGGGGCACTCCTTTACCGCGCTCGTCCCAACAGATGATACCTTGCTGTCTTTACGCAACTTCACCTCAGTGAACCCTGTGACAGGAAGCAATCAACAAGCAGATATTGGCGCCGGTATCAGCTTGCAGCAACTTGGACTCAAATTGGATAAGATTGGTCAAGCCTTGATCAACATGCCAGATATCGACAAACAAACCTTGGCCGGCTCTATTAGCACCGCCACGCACGGCACAGGCCGTATGCTCGGCAGCTTATCATCCTACATTACCGAACTAGAATTTATGGATGCTCAAGGTGACTTGCATCTCTGCAATAAACAAGTAAATCCAGATTTGTTTGATGCGGCGCGCGTCGGCCTCGGTGCGCTAGGCATCATCACTCGGGTACGAATGCAGAATACGCAACCGTTTAATTTAAAGCGTGTTGGCACTTGGCGGCCCTATGAAGAAGCCTTCGCTCAAGCCAAAAATCTCGCGGATATTCATCGAAATTTCGAATTCTACGTTATTCCATTTACCGGCATGACGCTTAGTGATTCACTTGATATAACATCAGCCCCTGTTACTGAGTCAGAAGAGCTTAATAGCAATGATGGCCTTGGTGATTTAAAAATGGCACGTGACTACTTGGGCTGGTCAAACAAAGCACGTGAATTAGTCCTCGGCTCATACATGAAAACGCTTGAACCAAGCGCAAATATTGATCATAGCTTTAAAATATACTCAAGTGAGCGATCCGTACGGTTTAACGAAATGGAATATCACCTACCTTATGAGACGGGCATCGAAGCACTGCAAGAAATCGTAAATCTAATAGAACGCAAATTTCCAGAGGTCTTCTTCCCAATTGAATGCCGTTTTGTGAAAGGCGATGACTGCTGGTTGAGCCCATTCTATCGGCGCGATAGCATTTCAATTGCCGTGCATCGCTTCTTTGAAGAAGACTATCTACCGCTATTTAAAGAAATCGAACCTATCTTCCGCAAGTATGAAGGGCGCCCGCATTGGGGGAAGCTAAATACCTTAGGCTACCCTGAATTTGCATCACTTTATCCGCGCTTTAAAGACTTTTTAGCGATTCGTGAAAGTCTTGATCCATCGCAACGCTTTGCGAACGATTACCTTAAAAAAACTTTCGCGCTTTAGTGCCTAACACACCTCAGAAAGTGCATGAGTTTTTGATGGTCAATTTCCCGTATTCATGCTCTGCATAGTGTTGTATGATCGGCGTTTAGATGTATATAAGTAGGCAGCTGCTCGCCTGCCATTGAACGGAGCCAAGAATGAGCCAAGACTCTCCTCTGATAGTCACCGACCTGCATAAGCATTTTGGTCAACTCGAAGTATTAAAAGGTGTATCGATCGAGGCAAAAAAAGGCGATGTCATCTCGATGATCGGATCCTCCGGTTCTGGCAAAAGTACGTTCTTACGCTGCATCAATTTATTGGAAGTCCCCAGCAATGGGGATATTAAGCTGCATGGTGAATCCGTCGAATTCAAAGAAAATAAACGCGGCGAGCGGATTCCAAACGATATCAAACAAGTTGAGCGAATGCGCTCGAAGCTCTCAATGGTTTTTCAAGGCTTTAATTTGTGGTCACATATGACCGTGCTCGATAACATTATCGAGGCGCCTGTTCATGTACTCGGTATTCCGAAGAAAGAAGCCATTGAAAAAGCAGAAGCATTACTAAAAAAAGTCGGTATTTACGAGCGTAAACATTATTTCCCGGGTCAAATGTCCGGTGGGCAGCAGCAACGTGCGGCGATTGCGCGAGCGCTCGCAATGGAACCTGAAGTTTTACTGTTTGATGAACCAACGTCCGCGCTTGACCCCGAATTAGTGGGTGAAGTTTTAAAAGTTATGCGCAGCCTCGCAGAGGAAGGGCGCACAATGATTGTGGTGACCCATGAAATGGCTTTCGCGCGAGATGTGTCCTCGCAAGTCGTATTTCTTCATGAAGGAAGAATTGAAGAGCATGGTTCGCCCGCTAAAGTGTTCGAGAATCCTGATTCAGAGCGTATGAAACAGTTTCTCCAACCGCAATATTAAACCAAAAAAAACGAAATAACCTGAAGGGGTCTAAATGATGAAAAAACTTTCTGTAGTACTAGCCTGCCTAGTTGCAGCAACCAGCTCTTTGGCCGTTGCGGCAGACAAACTTAAACTGGCGGTAGATGTACCCTACGAGCCATTTGAATTTAAAGCACCTGACGGCACGTTAACGGGTTTTGAAGTCGATTTGGCAAATGCCGTTTGCGCTGAAATAAAACGAGATTGTGAGTTCGTAATCCAAGCGTGGGATGGCATTATTCCTGGTCTGCTAGCCCGTAAATATGACGTTATTTTCTCGTCGATGTCGATTACTGAAGAGCGAGCTAAGAAAGTATTGTTTTCAGAAGGCTACTACAATACGCCTTCGGCATGGTTCGGCAAGAAAGGCGCAGGTATCGATGTAACAAGCATGGATGCAGTAAAAGGTAAAAAAGTGGGCGTTCAGCGTGGCACGCTTCAAGATGACTACGTGACCAATAATATGGGCGAAAGCGTTGTCGACATTAAACGCTATACAACGGCTGATGATCTAGTCCTTGATTTACAAGGTGGCCGTCTCGATCTTGTGTTCCTAGATTTCCCTGTTGGCGAATCAACGATTCTTAAAAATGAAGCATACGAAGCAATCGGTGAGAATGTTCAAGTAGGCAACGGTGTGGGCGCTGCTTTTCGTAAGCGTGACACAGAGCTTGCGGACCAATTCAATGCCGCGCTTAAGAAGCTTAAAGAAAATGGTGCTTACGACGAAATCATGAAAAAGTATTTCGCATACAGCATCAAAATCTAAGTACAGCTCAACGAATGGTCTAGGCAACAGCCTAGACCATTGCTGTTAACGCCTCATCTTACCTACCTACCATAATGTCATTTATCGTACGGAGTACTGAATGTTAGATCTGCATGGTTACGGTCCCTCTATTTTTGAAGGGGCAATCTTGACCATCGAAGTCGCTATTCTGTCGTTAATACTCGCCCTCGCGCTTGGGATGCTTGGGGCGCTTGCCAAATTGTCACAAAACCCAATTCCTCGTTTTATCGCAACGGTTTACACCACCGTTATTCGAGGCGTGCCGGACCTTGTTCTGATGTTGCTGATCTTTTTTGGTGGTCAAATGTTGATGAATATGTTCTCTGACTGGCTTTATGAGCAATTTGATATCGATATTTTCTTCAACATCAACGAGTTTGTTGCGGGTGTTTTCACCATCGGTTTTATCTTCGGCGCATACATGGCTGAAACGTTCCGTGGGGCATTCCAATCTGTTCACCAAGGCCAAATAGAGGCAGGTCTTGCCTACGGTATGACAAAACGACAAATATTCTTTCGTATTTCATTCCCACAGATGATGCGTCATGCGCTACCTGGACTCGGAAATAACTGGCTGGTAATGCTCAAAACGACAGCCCTAGTCTCAATTATTGGACTCGCAGATATGGTCAGGCTTGCATCAGAGGCCGCAAAAGCCGTGCATGAGCCTTTCACCTTCTTAATTCCCGTGGCGGGCGTCTACTTAGCCTTAACCGCCGTTTCAGAATGGATACTTAAGCGCCTCGAAATTAAATACAGCGCAGGTCTGGGAAGCGCCTAATGGACAGCCTCATTGCACTTCTCGACAACAACGACATATTCAACGTTACCACCCTCCTGCATTACTGGAGCGGCTTTGTCACCACAATTCAATTGGTATTTCTCTCGCTAATTATCGGTCTTATTATCGCGGTACCTCTGGGTATTCTGCGCGACTCCAAGAACCCTCTCATTAGCAAACCTATTTGGGCTTATGTCTACTTTTTCCGTGGTACACCACTGCTTGTGCAGCTCTATTTAATTTACTACGGCACTGCGCAAATAAACGGCATTCAAGACACTATTTTCTGGCATATTTTAAGTGAAGCCTTTTATCCATGTCTGATTGCCTTTGTTTTGAACACTGCCGCCTACACGACAGAAATCGTAAGGGGCGCGATAAGGTCAACACCGAAAGGCGAAATCGAAGCCGCAAAGGCCTATGGTATGTCTTGGCGCTTACGTATGCGTCGCATTGTATTACCTAGCGCATTGCGTCGTGGCTTGCCAGCCTACGCAAATGAAGTAATCTTTATGCTACATGCAAGCTCAATCGCCAGTGTCGTGACAATAGTTGATTTGACTGGCGCAGCAAGGGATATCTACGCGCGTTACTATGCACCGTTCGAAGCGTTCTTATTTGTTGCTGCAATTTACCTTTGCGTCACATTCACATTGATTTTTATTTTTCGAAAACTCGAAAACCGTATCATGGCGCACTTGCAGCCGCTATCACACTAAGATTTGCGGCTTAACTGGCATGCATTTAACTAGTAGCGTAACGGTATCATCCATAAATCGGTACCCGCCTCTGCGTATAGTGCCGATGCTTGCTCTTCGGATAAGGCGATCGTTTCAGTTTGCACCTGTTCTTTTGCAACCAACAAAGCTCTGAATTGCTCCATGGAACGGTTCGCAACTAACATCGCTGATTTATGCGTAACCGTTGGGGTTGCCTGCTGAATAATTTCACATCGCCGCGAACAGGCATCTTGAACTGCTCGGATATTTTCAACAAATGCCTCAAGTACCGGGCCTGCATCAAAAATATCAATGTATCCATTGTAGTGAAAACCCTCTTTTTTCAGAACCTCTATTGCTGGACGTGTTACCGCATGCGTTTTACCAATAGATAGCCGCGCTTCTTGACTGAGCATAAATAAATAAATTGGGTACTTCGGCATTAATTCAGCGATAAAGGACTTATTTCCTATCGCGATTTGATGGTAAGCATCAGAAAATTCCATCTGAAAGAATTTCTTTCCGAGTGATTCCCAAAAAGGTGACTCGCAATCATCGTTTGAAACACCTTGAATCTCAGCAATAATTTTCTCATGGAAATAATCGGCAAATTGTTTCAGGAAAAGGAAGGGAGATTTTGCAAGTAAGCGGCCATTATTGCTATGACGGTAAGCAGGATCCAAATATAAACTGCATACCTCTGACACACCACTTAGATCATTATTTAAGTACAACGTTTCATTGGTTGAATGCGCATCCACTTCTTTTGAGGCATGCACACTCTTGCTTACCTTGTAATTATACCAAACATCCTCCAAACCAATGGCCGCTTGAATTTCACTCATGCCCACTACCCTACCTTGCTGAGTATCTTCCAAAGCAAACATGTAATGCGCGCGATCTTTTGGAATAGAACGTCGAAAAGAACGTTCGGAGGTAAAAATATGTTGAGCAAGCAGTTGGGGGTCTTTGGGCAGGGTCGTCACACCCACGCCGGCAACCTCAGAAAACGCGGTTAGTGTATCGAGATCACTACTTTGTATTGGGCGAATTATCATCATGGTCAAATAAGCCCTTTATTTAGTAAGGTGAAGATAAAGAATTTCATCATCTTGACGCACGTTTAGTGCCGTCAAAATGGAGCCATCTAGGCGCACTACCTCACCCATACCATCGGTAATTTGTGCCAACAAACATCGAAAATCGGAAAACGATTTATTGGCCACCAGATGCAGTGGCCCGGTTGTCACCTTGCCCCCTTTAACTTGCTTAAAACGCGAATGTTGAAAAGTACGCGTCTCATTTGTTTTTGCCATAAGGACCGGTCCGCCATCAAAAATATCGATATAAGGGGACGCCTCAAAGCCCTCCTTTTCAAGCAGCTTATGGGTCGCTTTCGCTCGCTCATCGGTTTTACCCATAACAGCCTGTGCCTGTGAGGTAAGCATGGTGACGTATATCGGATGCGGCGGCATCATCTCAGCAAGCATGGTTCGGCTTTTCGTCGCCACATGATAGCCGGCCATCACATAATCCATATTAAAAAACTGGCGGCCTAAACTATCCCAAAAAGGAGATTCGTCTTCTTCATTGGTAACGCCTTGCAGCTCAACAATCACTTCACTACTGAAGCATTGCGTAAACTGACGCAGAAACATTAACCTTGCACGCGACATCAAATCAAAATACGGCGTATTTAACAGCTTATCTTGGATCGCAAACGACGACAGCACAGTCTTACCAGTGAGTTCATGAGTCAGGTATAAAATCGGTACCGTCGTATGAATATCAAAGGTCTCAGAGGCATGAATCAACTCGTCTTGACGATAATTATAAAACGGTCGTTGCGGATCATTATTTACCGAGATCGCGCTACAGCCGACAATTTCACCCGTTTCGGACTCTTCCATTACAAAAAGAAAGAACTCCTCTCCTTGCAAGCATGCTTTGGTCGCGAAGCTTGTCATGGAGTGTTCGATTCGCTCGAGTAGCTTTTCTCGTTTGCGCGGTAGCGAAGAGATACGTGCATGATTATCGCGAATCACAGACTCAATACCGCTCGCATCCTCGATTGTGCTAGGGCGCACTATATACATATTAGCGCCCCGCTGCGGAAAATTGTTGCACCGCTCGATCCAATAGCACCAAACCTTCATCAATATCTTTATCTGAGATAATCAGAGACGGCGCAAAACGCAACACATTTGGCCCGGCAACCAGTATCATTAAACCGAGCTGCGCGGCTTGCGCTACAATTTCAGAGGCTCGGCCTCGATAAGGCTCAGCCATTTCTGCACCGATTAATAAACCTGCACCACGGATTTCTTTAAAGAGATCATAGCGTTCATTTATCGCTGCCAAACCTTGTTTTATGCGCGCCGATTTCGTGGGCACATTATCCATCACCTTGCTATTAAAAAGCTCTTCAAGCAATGCTTCTGCGACCCGGCATGCCAATGGATTGCCGCCGTAAGTACTGCCATGCGAGCCAACACCAAAAGACTCTGCAATCTTTGCAGTGGTCAACATCGCCCCAATTGGGAAACCGCCCCCTAATGACTTTGCACTGGTTAATATATCGGGTACCACGCCCGCTTGCATATAGGCATACAACGCACCACTCCGACCAACGCCTGATTGAATTTCGTCAAACACGAGAAGCGCATCGTGCTGGTCGCATAAGCGTCGCAGCCCTCTCAAAAATTCAGGATCGCCTGCAATTACCCCACCCTCACCTTGAATGGGTTCAACCACCACGGCACACGTTTTTTCTGAAAATAGTGCCTCAGCAGACGCTAAGTCGTTAAATGTCGCGTGCTTAATGCCACCGGGCACGGGGGCGTAACCTTCCGTGTACTTAGGCTGTCCACCAACCGATACCGTAAACAAGGTGCGTCCATGAAAACTGTTATAAAAAGAAATTATCTCATTTTTCTCCGCGCCAACCTTGTCGTAGGCATATTTTCGCGCCAGTTTGAACGCCGCCTCATTCACTTCTGCGCCAGAATTTGCAAAGAACACTTTGTCAGCAAACGTATGTGCGACCAGTAAATTCGCGAGACGCAAAGCCGGTTCGTTCGTGAGTACGTTACTCAAATGCCAAATTTTTTGTGCTTGCTCGGTTAGCGCTGCAACCAAGGCGGGATGCGTGTGACCCAAAGCGCTGACGGCAATACCGCCAGCAAAATCGATATATTCTTTTCCGTCTTGATCCCAAACGCGAGACCCTTCACCTTTTACGGGAATCATTTTCGCCGGTGCATAATTCGGCACCATGACTTCATCAAACAAATTTCTATCAACTGGCGGTTTCGTGGCCATTTTTTTTCCAATTATCCGTCTAGCTATCGCATTCACCGGCTGGGCAAACGAAAAGATAAACAACCCAATCTTGAGCGTTTACCACATTAAATCATCTGGGATTTGATAATCTTTGTACGGATCATCATCGTCATTTTCCGACGCACTTTTTTCATTCAACGCCACCACCACCGTCGCGTCGCGCTGCGCAATTTTTTCTGCCACAACACTCGGTACAATAAGGTAACGATCATCTTGTTTAACGACCGCCAATAAGCCTCTGGACAGTTGCTCCTGCTGGGTGGCATTGACAAATATTTTGCGGATTTTGGTACCTTCTGCAAATTGATACCCTAATTCACCCGCGCTAGAATCGAGTTTGTTGAGTTCAATCAACTGTCGGATTTGAGCGAGCAAGCCTTTCTGCACAGCCGCCGCTTTGATCTCTTTATTTAAGGCGCGATCTTTTTCAATTTTAGCTTTACGCTCGAACTCCATACGTTGTTTATTTTCGTCAGCTTGCGCTTGCCCTTTTGGCTGTTGTTTCTTCTGCTTACGCTGCTGCTGTTTGATCGCCTTGGCTTTTTTGTTATCAACTAAGCCGGCACCCATCAACTGGTCTTGTAGCGATTTTGCCATGTCTATCTCTGTATGCCCGAGTTTGTTAAACGTTTCAATAATCGGCTTTTTTCAACTAGCAATGTCGCGCAGCCAAAAAAATCCTTGGGGTAAGTTAATCATAGCTAACGCTGGTCAACACGCTCGCACTTTTAACCCGACTAACCTTATTTTATGTCAGCTCGCGTGTCGAGTTTAAGATGATGACCTAACGACAACAAGTGTTGCTCTACAACGCTTGCTTCTAGCTTTTGTTGATTGATTTTTATTATCCTTAGCAGCTGCCTATTTTCTATGAGGTCTATTACCATTCACTCTCACTACCAGAGAAGCCGTTCGCCATTTGCATGGAAAAACTGACCTGTTTTAGTCATGTCTAATTCGTTAATCCGCTCGACAATACTTGCTGCTGCCTCATCCGGCGTCACGTTACCCACCCCGCCAATCATCTCAGTGCCAACCAGCCCAGGGTGATAGATACCAACAGGAATGTGGCGCGCGGCTAAATCATAACTCAATGAAACCGCCGCCATATTTAACGCTACTTTCGACATCCGATAGCCATAACGCCCACCACTGGTATTGTCTGCAATCGAGCCCATGCGACTGGTGATAAAAGCAAGTTTCGAAGCGTCTTGAAGCTTGGTTAATAAACTTTCTACGATACGCAGAGGGCCAAGCGCATTGGTATTCAATTGGTCTTCTATAGTCGAAAAATTCAACCTTCCGAGTACTTCATCGCGTAAAATCCCAGCATTGTTAATGAGTATATCTATACGAGGCTCCGAAATGCGCGACGCCAAATCGATTAAACTCGATGGTGCGCCAACGTCAATGCCTTTGAGAACCACTAAGTTATGACCCTGCATCGCATCCAGTGCATCAGAACCCGTTCGACACAAGGCGTAAACTTTGTAACCATGCTGCCCGTAAAGGTTAGTAAGCGATAAACCAATGCCGCGATTCGCACCCGTAATGACTGCGATGGGCCGGTGTTCGTGCGTCGGTACCTGCTGCGATGCCATAAAGATCCCTTGTTAAACTGTTATGGTTACAAAGCTAACGATGAAAAGGTGCATCATGGACTACGAGACCGTCAAGGCTTATTTGTTGAACAAACCTGAAGCCATCGAAGACTATCCGTTCGGCCCCAACATATTGATCGCCAAGATCAAAGGAAAGATGTTTGCTTCATTGACGACGAATCAGGGCACGACCATGATGAATCTTAAATGCGATCCAGCCCATGCTCAAGAGTTACGAGATGTTTTTGACGCGGTGAAACCGGGTTACCACATGAATAAAAAGCATTGGAATACGCTCGCACTCGATGGTTCATTACCCGACAGCGAACTCGAACGTTTGATTGATCATTCCTATACGCTGGTTTTTAAAAAACTAAAAAAATCGGAACGGCAAGCCATGGAGGTAAACTATGGCGCGGCGCTCCTATATAGAGAATAATCCGAGAATATATTAACTGCGTGGTTTCGCAAGTACCATGGTCCAGTAAACCTGATAATCGGAATTTTCTTCGATAAAAACGGCCGTAGAGGTCTCGTGGTAAGCGGGGTTCATTAAAGCGGAACAATGGCTCGGACTGTCTACCCAACCTTGCATGGCGTCGGGTGCGCTATAAAAACCGGCTGCAATATTTTCACCCACCATTTGCCATTCATAATCTGTCGCTGTTACCCGCGCGCCAATCCGCGAACCATCTGACCCAGTGTGACTAAAAAAGTTATTCTCACCCATGTCTGTAGAGTGTTTGAGCGCCGCCTGCGTAAGCTGACAATTCCATGTAACGGGTGCAGCGGCCTCATAATAATCGTCACCACACCAGCGAGGCTCTGCTCGCCTCGCATTGGTTAGCAGGAGTAGCTCTTCCTCAATTGCGGTAAGTTCGCAATTTTCAACACGCAACGACCCCTGCGTATTTTGCGCATTAGTCGCTTCCGTACTGTTGACGGCACCCGCATTACTAAGGCTGGATGTACTCGCTTCACTACCACCGCCGGCACAAGCGCCGAGACCTGTCGTCGCGACAACAACACACGCTCGAAGCAATAAATTGTGTGACTGAAACATGATTCTAAACTCCCCAGCTAAAGTCGGGCATCGTCAGAGGTAAACGCTGTGACACGAGCCCGCCAGATAACAATAGGAGAGAGGCGAATGGATTACTGTTGGAGACACGTAGGCTTTTGTGTCTGCTGAAATGTAAAATTGTTAAATATTGAGTTTATGTAACCGTATGTTACAGATTAGGCAATAAACGAGAACACATTCGCAGACTTTTCACACTAAGACGGGCAGCATATTGGTCCGTTACCAACCTAAGTACGATTTATTTGGATTGGTGACGAAATTAAGCCTGAATGACTAATCCAGACACCATGCGTTAACGTATGTGTACCTGGCCGGTGGACACGCCGGACACAAATAAAGATAAAGATAAAAAATTAAAGAGGATCCATTAATGCGAAATTCACTCAAAAAACTATCTACCCTGTTGGGCGCTGCGGCGCTATCAGTAAGCGCAAGCGCTTACGACAACGTTTATTTCTTCGGTGACAGCTTGTCAGATGCGGGACAATTCACAAACGTCCCACCATTTGCAGGCCTCTTACCACCGGGCGTTCAAGCTAAATTCACGAACATCGATCCAACGCAAGGCAATATCATTGCTGCAGACGTGATTGCTGGGGCGTATGGCCAGCTTTCAACGCCATCTGGTTTGGCTCTTGGCTTGAATGTTGGTAACAATTACGCTGTAGGCGGCGCGGTTGCAATCGATGCGGATGGTGATGAATCAACACCTGATTTGAACCTACCAACTCAGCTTAACTCACACCTAGCGGGCCTTGGCTTTCAAGCAGACCCAACTGCACTTTACACGATCATTATCGGTGGTAACGATCTGTTTGCGGCACAAGAAATCCGTTCGGCATATGTCTTTTCGGAAGCGGGTCCAGAGCGTCAAGCGATTCGTCAAGCATCAAAAGCGCGTGTAGACGCAGCAGTCGCTGCAGTTGAAGCGCAGCTTATGAAGCTGATTGGCGCGGGTGCACAGAACGTACTAGTGGGTAATGCACCGGACGTTGGTGTGGTCCCTGCTACCGATTTGCTTGTTGATGGGCTACTTGCCGCTGCAACGACTCCTGGCGAAGAACGTCGCGCGAGCCGCATGTATGAGATCTCAACTAAGCTAACAGGCCGTTATAACCGCAAGCTAAAGCGCGCTGTAAAACGTGTATCAAAAGCAACTGGCGTCGATGTTATTCTCTATGACGTTGAAGAGTTTTTGAACACAACAATCGATAACGCAAGTGACTTGGGCTACACCAACACAACTGATGCATGTCTACCGACTACACCAGGCGTTGGTGTGTGTGCGGGCTTCATCTTTGCTGACAACGTTCACCCAACTACTAACGTTCATCAAGCAATTGGTGCGGACTTAGTGCAAACGTTAATGACGCAATAACATTCGTTTAGCCTAAAAAGAAAACCCGAGCTCGCTCGGGTTTTTTTACGCCTATGCAAAACACAATTGATTGTTTATTACTTACTTAACCGCTTCGTTTATTCCGCTGCTTATCAATACGGTCATGCTTAACGCTCAAACACTGATGGCGTAGACAATTGACCGTTAAAAGTTAGGCATCGGCGCTTACATTTGACGTGCAATGCGCGGCTTTATTCAAACCCCATAGTTTCTGCCTCTCGTCGATTCATACGACATTTTTGCGAACTATACCGGCGCACGTTCTTCTTATAATGTCAGCTTAAGTAACCCTTTTTTAAGCCAAAACTAAGACAAAGCGAAAAATATTTACGCAGAAAGAATAGCGATTAATACTCGACACACGGGTTTCAAACCATAAAGCACTGGGCAAAGCCTTAAGCCGAGGCGTAACGCTATGCGCGACACAAGACAGTGGTCTATGAGCTTAAAAAGAAGAAAGGTAAAAGGCCTAATTAGGTAACAAGATAGAACGAAACATCAGGGCAAAAGCAAGCGAACGCACCCGTTCAAAGGGTGAGCGTGTCTAGATGCAGCTCGTCGATGGAGAACACTGGCTTAGCGAAGACTGGAACTTAGATACAGCGATGTGTTGGATACAAAAGCTATCGCGATCCAGTCAACACCGCGGATGCCGACTGGTCACGTATGCCAACTTTATTGTTGCGTAAGCCGGCTTAGAAACGCAGTGAAGCTTGCCCATGACTGGCTATCAGCCTTCTCTCTATACCGATCGCTACCCATTACTGTGAAGGCATGAGGTGCACCACCGTAGCTAATCATCTCATGATCAATGCCACTACTT
>Ga0209495_1000469_pt1 | contig 31349 bp, 23 predicted proteins | sample EN1Hudsemesocosm_FD_184629 | JGI IMG/M metagenome (GOLD analysis project Ga0209495, IMG submission 184629) | Methane-oxidizing microbial communities from mesocosms in the Hudson Canyon - EN1E Hudson Canyon (SPAdes) (version 2) | ecosystem: Environmental > Aquatic > Marine > Cold seeps | place... | reverse complement strand
ATTTTATGGCTATTTTTAAAACAAATTTCTATTGCGGCCTTTAAATATTCTTTTTCCTTTGGCCTATCATACTCAGTTATATCCTTTTCACTACCCATAACTCGATAAGGTTTATCCTCTATAAGTCCTTCGCTATAAAGCTTTGCTAATTTATAATTTGAGAATATCCAACCCTTATCATTACAGTCTTCTAACCAAGTTATTTCTACTTCTTTATTTTTAAGGTCATGAGTTAAAAACCTTTCTTCCATACAAACTCGCGCTAATCTTCCGCCGCTATTTGCAGCTAACTCTTGTATTTTCTGGTAGAACTCTTCCTCATCAATACCTTCTTTTTTTCTACATAGGTTGTCATATTTTTCATTATGCTCATTTTCCTGAAAAGCTCTTAGTTCATACTCTGATGATAACTGCTTATCTATTTTATAAAAATAGTCACTTAAATATTGTAAGGCATCTATGTTTTTTCTTTCAGCTGCTAACTGACACAACTTAAGCCCTTGCTCTTTATTTTCAGATTTAACTTCAATATATAACCGACCTAATTTATATATAGAGTCTACATCGCCTTCATTTGCGCTAATTTTCAATTCTGACTCTATCATTTTAGTTGTGTTATTTTCCATGTACCCTTCTAAAAAATTCTTATGAAATTATACCCTTTGCAGCATTGCTAGGTTGGCTTTCCAGCCCAACTCAATAGTTGCTTATTTGTTGGGCTCAGACACAGCTTGCGATACTAACGCCGAAGCAATGATTTTCTTTCCGAAAACTCATTAGCCACGGCCCATCCAATCGCTTCAGTGACTGCAAAAGCCGTTGTCGCGTTAAGCGCATTCCCATATCCAGGAATCCATCCAACTAAAGCTTGCGAAATACCACGGCCAACCGTTGTTGCGGTTGCACTTGCCAGTGCGGCTTTAGCTGAACTGTCACTCAGCTCAATACCAAAGACCGTACCTAAGGATACGACCATTGCAATTTGCAAAGGTACGATAACCAGATTATCTGAACCTGGAACCTGCGCCATTCCTCCACCAATGGCGCCGCAAGTAGCGGCAACAGAATGAATGATTGAGTGACATTGTGTTTCTTGTGAGCTGTTCATCAGCATCTCCATGAATGAGTTTGATTATGTAGGTACTTATGTACCTACGGCTATATAATTTTATTAATAATCACAATGTTAATTGGCCACTTATTAATCGCCTTATTTATTTGTACTCATCATTTTCTAGTTTGTTGTTAAGTTTTAACGCTTGTTTCGATGGAGTGAATTATGCGCTTAGTTTCTAATCTAATAAAAAGAAACTTAGTAGAATAATTCAAGTTATAAATTTGCGGTTTTAGTGTTGATAGCTGCGTTATTTTTTTGTAAAAAATTAGTACAGCCCTTTTATTACAGGACCAATAAAGGCATGCCGTCTTTTATTGCTAGAAAGGTAATGGAAATTAATGAGGGGGCACTGTAGCCATAGGGTAATATGCCATTGCAAATTAAATTTATTCACTAATTGAACAGATTTTGATGAAAATCAACAGTAATCAGTTCAGTAACAAATTGATTGTTTAAGCAAAAGAGCTTCATAGCCAAGCATCCATCATAATGGTTGGGGAAAAGAGTCAACCTTTGTCAAAGAGGGTTACATCACAATCACTCATAAGCGCTGGGGCTTTGGCTGGAATAATAATCGTGTGTACCGTATTTACCGTGAGTGTGAGCTTAACAAACCTATACGACGAATCAAGCGTGATAAACCAGAGGCACTTAGCCTCCCTACAGAATCCAATCAAGTTTGGCCGATGAATTTTATGACTGATTCACTTGCTAATGCCGTGTTGTAATCCACCGCTACTGAATAAGTTCAGTACGTTCTACTCTGAAGATTCCCCTCTCCCTTCTTCAGAGTAGCAGGGTAAATAAAGAGTGAGTGTTTGAATTAACTTTATGCTCATCAATTTTTAGTCGAGTAAGTTTAAAAATGGCTGAGTATTTTTCAGTGATAAGTATGAACGTTGCCGTTTATCAGTACTTAAGGTTCTGCCATGCCTCAAGTGTTCAGTAAAGAAGCATCGGCAAAGTTCATTGGTAAATCAGCGTATTGCTACATAAGTAGACACAAGCGGTTTTTATCTTTTTTAGGGGTAATCCCCCCGAAAAATAATAGAAGTCAAAAGTGGAATTTTCTCGTATGCCTTGCAGTTGTAATGAAATATGGCAGACTTCGGTTATCACAGGGTAAGTGGTAATCAGTCGCTCGATTGTAGTTTTGGAAAAATCATTTTCTTGTTGATAACGGTGTTTCCTTAATCCAGTAATTGAGCGGGAATGCTGAATGTAGTTTTAAAGGTATTTTCGGTGGGTTCGCTAATGAATTCACCGTTTAGTTTGTTGGCGATGGTTTGTAAAAAGTCCATGCCTTTATGTGTGCCGCGATATCCTTCTTGTTGGCTTGGATTTTCACAGCTTAATTGATAAACGTTATTTTGTTTACAAAGACTTAATGTTAGGGGATTACTGGCTTTAACATCCATGTATTTTAAAGCATTGACGAAGGTTTCCATAAGGACGATCAAAAAAATGGACTCGGTGATGCCATATTCTTTAAAGTGGAGAGGGTATTTATCAAAGCCGATGATTTCGATAGCAAAGAAATTATCGTTTATCCATTGGGTTAACTTGCTTAATTCGACTTGTTCAGAAAATAAAGCGTTAAATTCATCCTCCCAGTGATGTTGCAGAGCTTGCCATTTTTTGCGATTATCTTTATCAAATCTTAACTCTTCGCCATTGGTTTCAGCTTTTATTTGTCCTGTTTTTTGCAAGGTGTTGAGATAAATATTAATAATCTTATCCTTATTGGTTTTGCTGAGGAGCAGGGATATTGCGAAGGCCAAGTTGTTAGCAAGGCTTTGTAATAAGTTAGATTCGCCTGTGTTGTCTTGTTTAAGTAGCTCAACAAGCTTGTCATCATCGGTGGAAATAATGCTAAAGGCGGTTAATGCACCGCCCATCATTTTGACGGTTTTTAAATGAATGTTGGGGTTGTTATCATGTTCGGCATTTGAGCGAATACATTGCAATGTACCTAAAAAATTATGTGCGAACATAGAAATGAGATTATTTAATTCTTTATTTTTATCTTCTAAACGATACTTATACTCAATAAGTTTTATTTCATGCTCAGCACTTGTTTTTACATGCTTTGTCGTTTCGAGGGGGTAAGTATAGCTTTTATCCGTAGCTATTATTTTTTCAAAATATTCAACCGCTTTATCAAAACATTTCTCTTTTTCGTAATGTAACCCTAGCGTATAACTAGCAATAATATCCAGCTTACTATCGGCCTCTGTCAAGCAACTTAAAAACAGCTCTGTATTCTTTATGCTACGATAATAAAAAGCCAGAATAACCTTAGCCGAAGAGTGTTCATTTTCCTTTAAAAAATTTACAACTTTTTGAGGAAAAATAATATCAGGGACAATAAAGCTATCGTCATATGATGTGTTTTCATACATGAAATTAATAGCTGATTCTTTAATATATTGGCTCATTCTTTTCTCTAAAGAGAGGACGCTCCTTACTTTCCTATCACGCTCATCTTCATCACTAATTTCATTTTCAGTCAGTGTTTCGTTTCGACGCAGAAGACCCGTTACCGTTAGAGATCCCATGCAGCATAGTCTATCCATAGCGGAAACAGGCTCTCCCGCGCTATATTTTAGATAATAAGCATAAGCTAACCATAAACACCCTATAGCATCATTTTTCCTTGCGGCATCTTCAAAGAGCACCATAGCTTCATCAATAGATACCTCTATTCCATCCCCATTAAGATAACAAATACCTAGCGCTATTTTTGCCTGTACTGATCCTTCTCTCAGTGTTAACCCACCAGACTCCGATCTACTCGATTCTTTAAGCCATTTAATAGCTTCCTTAGGATTAGCATCTACGCCTAAACCAAAAAAATAACAGCTTGCAAATTCATATAATGCTAAATAATTTCTATTGATTCTAGGTGGTTCATAATATAAAGTATTTCCTTTATGCATAGAAGGAGTGAATGATTTAGGCTGCACAATGTCTTTTAACAAGCTAAAGGCTTTTTCATTTCCTAGGGCTGTCTTTTTTTTAAGATGACCATTTACCTTCTCCATTTTAGCTACATCGTCACATTGGTTAGCAGTACTTATTAATATTTTATTATTTTCCATTTCTATCATTTTTTCCTACTCGCACTATATAAGGCAATGTATGTCGAAGGTATATCTAAAGTAATTAGTAACTTCTCATTATCAATAGGTAATGAGAAGTTACACCCGTTTTAATTGGCTTTGATACTTCAGAGATAAACTAATTTTTAATCCCATAACCAATCAAAGGCTTTCTTAACACCATAGGCAACAGCAACACCTGCGACAATTGGTGCGAGAGGTGTAACCGATGCGCCAGCCATAAGCCCTACCGCGGTACTTCCTCCCGTTGCGACGCTTGATCCAGCCAGCAATCCTGCCCCATTACTTAGCGTAGATTTAGCTACACTTGAACCGACAAAATTAACAGCCCCTCTCTCAATAGATTGGCGTGCAACAAAACTAGCAACAGCCTGTGTTGCTTGTGCCGCTTTAGCCGTTGCCACTAACTCATAAGCCGCTGTAACGCCACCGATCAATCTATTGACCTGTGAGCTTGAGTGAAAACCTACAATACACCAAGTAACAAAGTGCTCACAGTTATTCACCAAAACATTATACCAATCTTCACCTAAACGACTACGCGCACGCTCGACACTTTCATTTTCATCATATGTACGGATAAGGTGCTCTTTGACTCTAAGGCTATGCCCATCAGAGAAATTATGCACTGAAGTTACTTCAATAGACCCTCTACTTAGGCCATCTGCATTACCTGAATAATGAATAACTTCATCATTGCCAATGTATAAGCCATGATGTGTATAGCCATTTCTTTTTGTTACTAAGTGATCACCAATGTTCATGTTCATGTTTTTGCCTTTTGTGTGTTGGGTTAATTAGCAGATATTTATCTGCTAACATCTTTTAATGACCATTTTTTTAAATAGTCATTTTAATAATTCTTACTGTGATTACATGCAGCACATTTATCTAAAAATTCAAAATCACTGTTTTTTATTTCTTCAAGCTATTATGCAAAAAATCAGAGGGCGCTTTAAGGGAGCAGTGCTAAAAAGGTAATGGAAATTGAAAGGTATTTTTATCTACCTTTTAACCTTCTACCCTGCACTAATAACGGGCCAATAATTTTCTTTCCGAAAATTCATTAGCCACGGCCCAGCCAATAGCTTCAGTGACTGAAAAAGCCGTTGCTGCGTTAAGTGCATTCCCGTACACAGGAATCCATCCAAGTAAGGCTTGCGAAATACCACGGCCAACCGTTGTTGCGGTTGCACTTGCCAGCGCGGCTTTAGCTGAGCTGTCACTCAGCTCAATACCAAAGGCCGAACCTAAGGAAACGACCATTGCAATTTGCAAAGGGACGATAACCAGATTATCTGAACCTGGAACCTGCGCCATTCCTCCACCAATAGCACCGCAAGCAACGGCAACAGAATGAATGATTGAGTGACATTGTGTTTCTTGTGAGCTGTTCATCAGCGTCTCCATGAAAGGGTTTGATTGTGTAGGCACTTATGTACCTACGGCTATATATAATTTTATTAATAATCACAATGTTAATTGGCCACTTATTAGTCGCCTTATTTATTTTTACTCATCATTTTCTGGTTTGTTGTTAAGTTTTAAAGTTTGCTTCGATGGAGTGAATTATCCGTTAAGCTTCTCATTAAATAAAAAGAAACTTAGTCGAATAATTCAGCATTCAAAATGCGCCATTTTAGTGTTTATAATGGCATTGTTTTTTGTAAAAAATCAGTACATCCCTTTTATTCCTGCTTTTGTTGCTAGAAGGGTGATGGAAGGGTTTTATCTACCTTTGTTCCAATAGTCGATTTTAATAATTCTTACTGTGATTACATGCAGCACATTTATCTAAAAATTCAAAATCACTGTTTTTTAAAGTGGTTTGTATGTCTTTCATTTTTTGACTATGCCAAAGTTTAAAAAAACCTTCTTCACCAATATTTCCAATTTTGTAGTCGGGGTCTTTTAAAACATCCTGTACTTGACAACAAAGTTTGTAATTACCTAAGTAATCAATTGCAACGGAATGGCTAGGTAAGTGACAAGGATCAACACGTACATGTTTTACGTCTTTAGCATCTACTTTTCCGCGATTCACATAATTGGAAATATTTGGCACTATAATAAATAGACTAACGGCTGAATTAAGTTGAATCCTGTACTCTTCGCCTCTGTGTGTAGATTTGTATTTAAAATCCCTTTTGTCTAGATTAATTCGCGCTAATAAGCGTTTCAAATCATAAGTAATTAAATCCTTATTACTTTTCACCTTAGGATATAGAGTCACTCTAATTTCGTTAACAGATAAGGAAATTAATTTATCGAGCGTGTCTTTGTTAAGAGGGTCGCCATTACTAAACACGGAAAGTTTTGTGCGTGGTGCAATGCTTTTTACCTCCTGAATGCGTGTATATATATTTGGATCTAATAGTGGCTCATTGTAATTATGTAAGGCTAACCAACCTGCGTATTGATGATCATTTAGCTCATGCAAAAAATCTTGCCACAATTGAGGTGCAACATGATTTTTTTCACTTCCTCTGGAATTGAGTACATTAGGGCACCAGTCGCATTTGCGATTACAGTAACTGCCTATTTCAAATTCTATGAAGTCTGGATGATTCAATGTTCGCCTCTGTTTTTTGATTTCTTGAGGCTATTATGCAAAAAATAAGAGAGTGCTTAAAGGGAAATGTGCTGGAAATATAGCACTTAAAAATTAATGTTTTTTGCTGAAATACCTATAAAACAAAATCCGATTAGATAGATAAATATTTATATCTTACAATTGATTACGGTATATTTTTAGGTGGAAAACTTATGGAATAAGTCATTCCATATAATCCCCCCAGAATATTAAAAAGAAGCTTTTTTTCTAATTAGGCTAAAAATAATTCATTCTCTCAATACTTTATACACTGTTGACCTACCGATACCCATTTGTTTGGCAATGTCGGTTGCACCTACGCCTTGTTGGTGTAACTGCTTAAGTTTTTTTCTATCAACTGTTGGCTTACGTCCAAATTTAATGCCTTTTTCACGGGCATCAACCCGTCCTTCATTTGTACGCTCTAGGATTCGCTGTCGTTCAGCTTGGGCTACTGCAGATAATATAGTGATAACCATTCGCCCCATAGTACCCTCAGTACTAATACCATCATCTAAAAACCGTAAGGAAACACCTATCTCATCAAACTGTTGAATTAACTGGATCATGTCAGCTGTATTTCTTCCTAGCCGATCTAGCTTTTTAACGAGAATAACATCGCCCTCTTCAACTTTAACCTTTAATAGCTGTAAACCATCTCTGTTCATATGGCTACCAGAAGCTTTGTCAGTAAATATACGATTTTCTTTAACACCCGCTTCTTTAAGCGAGTTAATTTGAATATCTAACGATTGCTGACTAGTCGATACACGAGCATAACCAAAAAGTCTCATTATATTGTCTCTTAAATCGATTAATAGAAATTGCAGTCTACCATATAATTAAAAACGATTTAAGAGACACTTTTCAGGTACTTTTTATTGTGTCTCTTAACTTATGATATATCAGACACTTATGGCTTAGCGTACATTTCCGTACCGCTGGACCTCAGCCCCACTAACAACATTTTTTATCAAGCATGAAGTGGCAAATACAAAACAGGAAGTAAAAAAAGAAGAGGCATTAAAACTACCGTCAACAGATCGCCCACCTAGCAGACAAGGAAAAAAGTCAATTAGTGCTTTCTTTGATCCTAATGTATCCAAGCAACTTAAACGATTGGCATTAGATGAAGATTCAACAGTACAGAAATTAATGGCAGAAGCATTAAATGATTTATTTATTAATAAATAATCAAAAGCCAATATCTTAGGGGCTATTTTCGTAACCAAACCATTTTCATAGTCGTAGGTATAACCTTGCTAACTTAATTCTATTTGACGTGGGGTTTTCTTTATTTATGCACGATACCCATTTAAGGAATAAGGCCGTAAGGGAATATATCATTCATCTCCTCATCAAGTGAAGCATGCTTTTCCTCTTGAATAGTAGCGCCTGCGGGGGAAATGTTTGTATTGAGTACATCTTTCTTAGCAGTAATCGCTATAACCGGAGTCAACATACGCTTTAGTACATATCCAGGTTTATCAAAAACATTTTTTATAAACGGCTTTACTTTAGATAAATTATTAGCGATTTTATTAAACATAGTAATACTAGGTTTATTTAACCTTAGTTCGTCATTTTTTTCTTCTATGACTGATAGAGCCTCACTTTCTGTAATTATTTTATATTCCATTTTTGTGGATAGGTACTCTTTATTTTTCCATATAATCCCAGCAATTTTTTTACTTTTTTGACTCTTGGTATCAACTTTAATAATTCCTACATTCTTTTCATTCTTAAGAAAAAAACCAAAATAATCAGAAAATTTATTTTTGAGGACTTTTCTTTTCACCAGACGTAGCCTAAAAGGAAGATTGCTATAGTTATTCGACCTTAACTCTCTCCAAAATGTTTTTGTATTTTGTGGTAACCCGATAAAAGCATGAGACCTAAGCCCCCATACTTTCATATACGCATGATTACGAGCTGAAATATTGTTATATTTTATACCAGTAGAGGACTCAAAGTTTCGGTGAATTTTTTTCAATAAATACCCTACGACTTTACTTTTTTCTATACTTGATCTTAATACTTTCCAGTCTACTAAATTTGATTCAAAATCCTCCAACTGAAAAGCATTTAATAAACTTTTCCTATGATTTGCTAGTTTATTTTTTGGGAAAAAAGCCATAATATGCCAATGTGGAGTACCATCATCATGTGGCTCTACTACGCGAAAATAGTATGCTGGAGTAACCCATTCACTTGTTTTATTTGAATATTTATTCCATCTAGCTAGCAAGTATTTTTGAATCTCGGTTGGAGTCAACGCATTATTTTGTTTGCTTATGTGTAGTTTTGCAGGAACAGTTATAGTGATAAAAACAGCCGCATAATCTTGCGCAATAGAATACCTATTTAAACCATTGAGAAAACAAACAGTCTCAGCATACCGATGGTCGCGCTGACTTTTACAATCAGAAAGTCGAAAATACGCTCTTGTTTTTACATTGAATACAACATTGTTTTGAGAGAAATACTCTTCTTTTTTGGTAGCAACTTTAAACTCTGTGACAGCTGAATTAGTAACAAATTTAAGCCCATTTTTACCTGTTATTCCTAATTTTGATGCTAAAACCTCTCTGTTTTGAATGATCTTCTTCTTGATTTTTTGAACCCAAAACTTTTCTAATAAAATTTCATTTGAGTTGATTTTCACTAAATCATTTTTGTTCAGGCTCGGTATAGGAAAACCGCTATAAAATAGTTCAAATATTTTTTTGATGCTCATCGAGGAATTGCTAAATTGAGTGATGTGAAAATTTTTAGCCAATTTACTCGCTGCAATAGTAATCTCAACATCAGTCGCATTCATCATGTTAAAGTCTACTTTTGAACGTAGATGATTAATTTGTTTTATTTTTTTAACTGCAAATATTGTTTTTTCTGAGTTAGTTTTTAATTGTTTAATGCGACCATTAATACCAATTCTTATGTATTTTGGTAGTTCAGATAAGATATCACTGAGCTCATTTGCTCTCATTAAATTGATACCAATATGATCTTGATCCTTATATTTCACAGGAATTAGACCGCGCATGTATCCGGTTTCACTAGTTATACTTTGCGACAAAAGTTACTCTCCAAAAAATTAGAGCACAACAAAAATGTAGCAATGATGAAAATATTTTACTTTATGTAGTAAAAAACATATAATTTCATTTAAGTATTCTTCGAAAATTACTTAGTCATAGCCACTATTCTCACGGTACCAATAAAAAAGACATATTTAGCATTCTCAGTGCCAACATGTCTTTTACTATGATAGTACACACACTCATTAATGTTAATAGTTATCAATTAGTAACATATGGATAACACCCCTTCTTTTCAAGTTCAAGATAGATTATATTTTCCACTACCTATACATTCCTTATGAATTAAACACTCTATAGCATTTCTGCTTTTAAATAATTGCAGGTGACAAGCCAATCTTTAGTGTTAAATATAACTCCCCATGGAATTTTTCTGAGGAGCTGATATCGTATTCATAAACAATGATTTCTAGGTGATGTATTATTACTTGGCGACCCATGCAAAAATTAAATAATGATTGAGCAACACAGAAAATATGCACTCGTTCTGTTCCATTAGCGACTAATAAACTAATTTCAACTCTAAATTAGAATATTCAGTTAATAAGTGAATCCAACATCGAGCGTAGTCAGTTACTCCCAACGTTTTCTAAGCGTTCTTATTCTGGCATCTGCACGCAAAGCTTTCCCTTCCTGATCACACAAAGCAACCGAGCCTTCAGGAAGACCAAAAACTTCTTCAATTTTACGTTTTATGGTACCAATTTTTACATCTGCTCTAGCAATTCTATAGCGAGTAGGAACGGCAGTACGAACATTCTCGCCTTCAGTATCGTCAACGAATTCATCAAAATCCTCCTCGTCTTGATCATCATCCATTACTTCATCGAAATCAGTTATAGGCTCTTCAGATTGGCATGTGTTCTTAGACCCCCACGTTGTAGCATCAATTGGATGCCAGATATATTCATCTTCAACATGAAATTCAGGCAAACTAATAGTGGTGTTTATATAATCGCTGAACCTTGTATTAACGCCTTCTATATTTTTAAAAGCTGCTAATAACATATCGAGAAGCTTTTCCTGCGATTTCTTTTTCCCAACAACGCCAAAAAAAGCAGAAGAACACATATGATCAATGAAATTAATACTTTGTGTTTGATAAACGTAAATTGTCATTTCAGATTCTGAATGAATCATAATAAAATTTTGTAAAACGCTATCTACTACTTGCTGGTAGCCATGATAATTTTCAGGCAGGCTATCCAAATCCACTTCCACCGTTGGGAAATTATCGTTAGTACATTTGAATTTTAATTCTGAAATATTCTTTTCTATCATAAAAGTCTCCAATGGCATTTTTTCTAATTTATTTTTTATTGACCTATTAGCTTCAATTTCAACATGTTCAAGATATTCAACTACAGCGTAATTACTTGCAACTCTACCTCTTTTATTACTTAGCTTCGCATAGGATAGTGCTGTATTTTCAAAATTGTCCGCTATAAAAATATCCGCACCAAACTCTAATAATTGTTTAATAACCTTTAAATTTCCTTTATTAGAACCAAACAAACCAGCCCCTACAGATGCAAACATTAAGGCCGTTTTACCAGATTTATCTTGTTCATTTACTGATGCAGCAAATAATTTAGCTAGTTTTCTCGGCCAATTAGAGTTACGGCAACGAACCATTTCTATTAAAGCAGTTCTCCCATTTTTATTTTTTGCCTTTATTGATGCATTACCTGTATTAATTAACCATTGGCAAATTTCATATTTACGCGATATAGCGGCGCTAATTAAGGGCGTATCCCTGCTATTGTCATTAAAAATATGGTTAAGATCTGTATTCTCTACATTACAAATTTTTTCAACTTTTTCTAAATTGTTATTTTTTATCGCATTAAATAAATTATCAGGAAAAGTTACCTCTTTATTTATAAGTGTTCCTTTACATGATGGGCATTTAGCTCCTAGGCATTTACCACAAATAAAAAACACTTCCTTACAGGTTAAGCAGCGTTGATATTGTGGAGGAGTATCGACATTCAATTCTTCTATCACTTTACTGTGACATATAAAGCAAGGTTTAGAGTGCTCAGTAGTAAACTTAATCATTAATATTTTCCTCTAACTCTAATCCATCAAAATAGCCTTCTGCATCAATAATTGGTTATTCTGATAAAAAGGCACGTCTGTATCACCTAAAACCGACGCGGGTATATTAGCTAATTCACTCAGGTTATCCATAGGAACAATTACAATTTTTGCACCATTCTCTGAAAGCATTGTCACTTTGTCATCAAAGTTAATCGCTCGTTCAATAGCTCCACCTACAGAAATATTACCCAATACAGCTAAACCAGCTTTAAGGTTTTTCTTATAGAGTGCAGAAATAATAGCGATGTAAACGGCTGAACCAATGCCTGTGGAAATTGAAGCTCCCAGTAAGTTACTCACTTGAATAGTAATATCGTAGTTCTTCAAGGAATGCTTATCGCTTAGTATTGACTGCTCATTTGCCTTAATATACTGATAAGTATTTTTAATATTTTCTTTAACAGCTACATTGCTTAGCCCAGTAATATTAAGCTTTCCAGCCCCCTGAACAGCTACCGCTTCAATACGGACAAGCGCAACATTATCACCATCACTGGTACTTGTATAACAAACTCCAGGAGATAAAGGCGTATTTTCTATTAAGTGAGAACCTTTTTCTTCAGGTAGGCCTACAAAATATTCCTCTTGAGTTTCTTTATCAATATATGAAAAATTAGTATCCCAAAACTCCATCCCGCCTATGCGCTTTAATTGCTCTTTAACCCTGCGGCGCATTTCTAAAGCAATTTCTAGATACTCTTTAACATCCTCCTTAGTAAAGTCTCCATCAGGATGCATTAGCTTAATAAAACCCGATACAGTCTTTTTAACTGGCTTAGTATCACGTTGCTTTAAATGACTCCCCAGTGAAAAATAATCTTCTAGTGTATCGGTATAAGTGATACGTCTAAATGACTTTAAGACTTCTGAAAAATAGTCAGTACTAAAGCCAAAGTTAGAAGTGAAATGCTTAGGGGCAAACTTAATCATCTCCCACCCTGGAAGATAAAAATGCAGGCGATCAAGAAAAGCAGTGTCATTACTTACTTCATCAGATAAAGGACTGAATAAATGTGAAGTTTGCAGTACTGTTTCAACAGGTTGGTTAATATTACCGTTTAAAATAATAGATGCGACACCTGTTATTTCACCACCAGAACCAGCCCGTGAAAAGGAGCCTGATTCCATATAATCTTTCATCAGTGGCACAGCATCACGATCTTTAAAGATTTTATCTGTCGCTTCATCAAAACAAATTGCATCCCATTGACCAACTGCACCCACCTTACCCGTAGAGCCATGCACAAACAATTTGGCTACCGTTCCTTGTCCACCTGAAATTAAAACAGCATAAGGTGTGAGTTCTTTATAAACAAAAGATTTACCTGTTGACCGAGGTCCCATCTCCACAAAATTAAAGTTTGATTCAACCATAGGTAATAAACGAGAAAGCAAAAGCATTTTGACTCGATGCGTCATGCCTTCAGCACTTGGTTCATAACCGCAACTACGCAGTAAAACATCCAACCATTCACTTTTAGTAAATTCTTTACGTTTATTAATGATTCTACTGTTATCAAATGTCGATAACTGAATGGGTTTAATCTCAGTAATAACAAAAGGATAAATAGTCTGACCAATCATAATGTTTGGATCATACTCAACATCAATAATTGCCCAAATCCCCCCCATCAGCATTTTCTCATGCTCTTTAACTAAATTATCGCTAACATTTCCATTTTGAATATTACTATTCTGAAGCTTTGCCCAATACAAATCTTTCTTTGAATCAAGCTCAACAGAAATTTTATCAATAATTTTATAACGGCCTTTTTCTCTGATTTTAGAGTGGATCAGCGCACTTTCTTCAGGGTTTACATAATGTTCAGACAGTATTTTCTTAACATTATCCATTCCTTTACGAATCTGCTCGTCATCATCAGTAGAACACGAATTAGCGATAAGGTATTCAAGAACAAAAACAGGGACATTTGCTCCGATTTTTACCGCGCGGACGAGATCTTTTTTAACAACATAGCCCCTAAAATGCTCTAAAAGCTTCACATCCAAATCATTCAATACAGCCATAACCAACATTCCTAATTGTTAAAACAAACCGCCTAAATCACGGTCTTTATTTTTTTTAATAAGCGCACTGTCTAATTGCTCTTTTGTTTGAGCATCCAAAAGATGAACTTCTATTTCATCATAACCATCAAAGGTATATTCTTTGGCTATTACCTCTTCCTTTTGAATTAAAAAAACATCACTTTTATTAATTTGTTGTTTGTTGCTAAAGAAAACCAAATAAACTTTTCTGTTAAGGGTATGAATATCACCATCCCATTTAGCCGTTACAATTTTTAATTGATACAGCTCACCACTCACACTTTTTAGGTCGTCTTTATTTTGAAATGTAACAGCTAACGACTTAAAAGGATCGACAGCATTTTCCCAGCAAAAATAGGGTGTCACTAACTCTTGAGGCGCTAAGCCACCATGCGCAAAACCATAAACTCCAGGCGTTTTAAAAGGATTCATCGTTTTAGAAAAATAAAGGTAATTAAACTGCTCGTACTCTCGTTTCACCTCAATATATTGATCACCTAAAGAGGGTTGCTGTTCCACAGTACGAATATAGCGTTCTGATTTATTTGCTTCTCCACTTAACGACAATGATATTTTATCTGATTCACTCAGCAAGCCAGTTAAAACAAACCCATGATCAGTGATCAAATAAACTTTTGCATAACCACTACTCAATAACATTGCTATTTTGGTCGCAAAAAAATCAATCGTTTCAGGAAAATATTTTAAAGCCTTATGCTGCAGCTTCTCCCCCATGTCATCAATATCTTTATAAGTACAGATCAAATATTGAGAAACGTTTGGCTCTTCATTCACTTCATCAAGCTTTATATACTCAATGGCTAAATTAGGGTTCTGGCTGCTTAGGTATTTTTCACGTTTACTCTGAACCTTCTCAGTCACACCATTAGCCATATAAATGCGGCTCATATTATTTTCTGTTTCAGAAGGTGTATCTGCTAATAAAATATTTTTGCTCAGACTAAAACGCTGGCTTAACTTTTCTTCAACTTCACACGCCATTTCATAAGCAACACCGTCCCCCACAATTACCGCAATTTTTTGACTATCATTTTCATTAATAATGGATTGTAATAGCCCTGTTTGTTGCTCTTGGTAAGAGTCAAAAAACTTAAACCATTTATCAAAGAAAATGGAGACCAGCTCTTTATAATGCGCCTGTAAAGGTTCTATTAACTCATTTTTATGTAAAAATCTCTCATATAAATGACGGATAGCCGTATCGAGTTGATAAAAATGTTTACTATAAAAATCGACACACTCAGAAAAAGAATTGAGATAAGCAATATCCTTAGAATCAAATTCCAGTAAAACTTTTATATCCGCCCAAAAATAGATACCTAATGCTTGCGCTTGTTTGTTTTGATCGCGTTGGGTTATTTTTGCAAGATCATTCACCCATGATGTTTTATTAGCAAGATGTTCACCGATACGTTTTAACCATAACTCATCCACAGAAACAAAAGGGTGAGAGATATGTACGGCATCAACATCAATATCGGCAGGTAAATTATATTGACTAAGGTACTGGTTAAAAGACTCTCGATAACTCACTGAATCTAGCCAATTGCAATATACCTTATACAATACTGGATTACATGAATTCCTTGCCAAACCAGCCAATATCGCATTGACCACTTCATTCGCTAAAGTCTGTACGGGCTTTAATAAATATTCCTGCCCTATTAACCCTGCTACTTTACGATAAAACGTTTCCCTTAATTGAGCATCATACTTCTCAGCTTCAAATTTAAGAGGGTCATGTAAGAAAGGTAACAACTCCTCCTCTAAATCAAAGATCTCCGTAGCCCCTTTATGACTAATATCCATCCAATAGGTGCGATCTTTACCCACACTGACTTTAGCCGCTGCAATCAACTCTTCTTTAGGAAGATTAATATTAAGATTTAAAGTCTTATGAACTTTATCTTTAATATAATTTTGTAAGTTATTTAGCTCAAAGCAACCGTTAATCTCGGAATACTCCCGAATAAACTTTAATTTATCTCGTGGCGTGCGGGTATAGATAAGGTGCTTGCTTGTGGATGGTTGCTCTCGCTCGATAAGGTATTTAATCTCTAACTCATCAACTTCTGAAGCCACTTTATGTAAAGTATATTCATCTTTAACGATGTCTAATAAAAATGCCGCATCACCCGAATGGTCAATAAAAACAGCCACGGGGTGTTGTTCAAAAATCAGTTTAAGATCATTTCTCAGCCATGTATCAATCATTGTTTTCCCTGTTATTTCGCTAACTGTCCAATTTAAATGGTTTTTATGCGTGGCTTATAAGGTGGCCACGATCCAGAATTTGATCTATATGAAAGTCACACTGATCATTCCAATAGATACGCTTATTTTTAAATTTAACCGCTTCAAATAATGCCTTATCATAAAGTGATTTATAACAAGGAATACGCTCTAACTCGAGCTTCACATCAAAATCCACGACCGAATCATCGTCTAAATAAACGCGTAGGATATAGTCGTCTTTCGGTTCTACTTTAATTAATTTCATAACAACCGCCTTATTATTTTAAAGGTTCAATTCTAAAGGGTTCTTGACCCGATACAGCAAGCTTCCAATCAACCATTAATGACTCTTGATACAACTCAATCCAAGCCTGTACTAAACGCGTTTGTTTACGCGGTAAACTACCTGAGATAATCTCGCCATCTAAAATTGAAAACACCGCTTCATCATCCTGATATTCCGCGTGGATATGTGGCATATTATGTTTTCCCGTATCGTAAAAATACATCATGATACGAATGCCATAAAAAAGGGATATGGTCGGCATTATTAACTCCTCATTTGTCGTTAGGGAATTGCTTATCAGTCATGCTACCAATCCGCATTCAAATATTTCTTGAGCTGTCCCGCATTAAGGACTTCATAGGGGATCATTTTTTTCTGTTGTAAAGGGGCAATGTTTTTACCGACCCCATCATCCAAAATCGGGTTATAGCCTTCCTCTAATAATTGATCAATTTTCACTTTAAACACCTCTATTTCTTTAAGCTGTTTAAAGATTAAATCCTTTTCGTTTTGAGCCTCTGCACTTTCGTTAGCGGCAAGATCACTTTGGCGATTGATTAAAGAGCGCTCTCTATTTTCGATATAAACGGATTTAAGGCGCATTAATTTATCGCGACTCCATTTATAGATGATGATATAACAATCAAAGCCCTGTAGAGAACCGCTAGAAAGATGCCAGATAAAGGGGGTTGCGGGCAATCGTTTAAATAATTTTAGGTGATCGGACAGTACTGAAAAGAAGTATTTATTTATGTAATCATTTAACGGTCGCTCTAAGAGCGAATCAAAGCTAGAAAATTGAGCAGGACTAAAACCTTTTTCCTGAAATTTTTCTTCCAACCGCTCAAATAAGGTTTTTTCACCCGAATTGCTAACTAAAGGAATAATGCCATCTTCGTCTTCCATCAAAATTTCACGAATCAAATCGGCTAAAAACTCCATCGCCAAATCATTCATACGCTGTTTAGGGATTACATTGCTTTGTTTAAACCAATACCACACGTTTATTGGGTTGACGGTATGACGAATGCAAAACTCTTCTAAATTATTATTACCTTTGTAAAGCGTGAGAAATTCGGCTTCGATTTTTTGGCGTTCTTCAGGGGTGAATTTTTTAGTGGGTAGTGAATTGATAAACACTTCAATATTATTTAATGGGAATTCTTTTGTCGCTTCTTGTTCCGATAAATAGGCAGTTTGTGCGGATTCACAAACGGGTAAACCACCAATACTTTCACCTTCTTTGGCAAATACCATTACTTTATCGGCTGGCGTTAATTCGTAAATATCAAATATTTTTTCGTTGATGATGGTTTCGTTAATTAAAACTTGCGAGAGTAAATAATTTTCGTAGTTAAAAAATATTTTAATGCGTTCCTTAATGTCTGATGATGTCGTGGAAAATTGAACAGGAGATATTGAATAATCTGGCTCTACTATTGAAAAATTACAAATTCTTTGCTTTATTTGAATACATTTATTTGCCAACTCAGTGATGACAATATTTTCACTTTCATTAGGCATGACTAAAGGAACTCTTTTTAAATCCCCCGACTGCTTATTAACTGTCGGATTAAGACAGTTTAGAACATAGCATGATAATTTTGAATTAAGCATTCCAAGAAGAAAAAAAATATTTTCTTCTTTATCGACAAATAAATTCATTGTTCCGTTATCTACAAAGGTAGTTGCATTTTTAAACCTAAAGGATGCGCCTTTCGATGATTGCCTTCCTGCGGTTATGCCAATTTTCCGTTGCTTATTATTTACTTCTGTTGATAAATTTTCGAGTACATATGAAGGAATCATTAACCAATTGTTGCCATACCACTTATTAAATACTCCACCTTTTTGATAAAGAGAAAATTTATCTTTTTTCAAAAGCTCCCATGAAAATCTAAAATATTTTTCATTGTTGTTAGGCATTTGCATACCAACACTTATACTTTCAAATTTATTAGATAAACACCCCTCTTTAAATTTATTTCTAAAAACATCAGAAATCCAATAAATAAATGGAAAGGATTTAATGATTTTTAGTTTTGATTGTGGAAGTGAAAAAACGTGTTTATCATGCACGCCATTTAAACAATTTGCATAAACTTCAGCAAATATATTTGGTTTATTAGTATGATTCTTATACGACTTAAGATCAAAGTATATGCCATTTTCTGAATCCAATCCTTTTTTCAAAATATACATACAGGTATCAACTTGAACATTCTCAAAAATACCACCTAATCCAAGTTCTGCCAATAAATTTATATGTGTTTTTCCTAAAATAAATTTTCTAACATCTTCAAAACTTTTGATATACATAAATGTGAGAGGGTGTAGCATTGCAATCAGACCATTCTCACCAACAAACTGATAACACCGTTTAATAAACGTGGCATAAAGATTAGTATTGAATTTATATGGCTTTTTATAATTTCCCTCAATAAAAACCTTTAAATCCTTACCAAAATCGGAGCTATCCGTATAAGGTGGATTTGCTGTTGCGACATCATATTCAGTCGTCAATAACTCCAAAAAGGTAATGGCATCACGGGTTTTACTGCTTAAAAAAGTATTACTCTGTGTTTTTGCATATTGTTCCACTGCGACCTTTAAATTATCAACAAAGGAAGATGCAAACTCTTCCTCTTCCTGTATATCATGCTCTGTAAAAAGGTCAGGCTGTATAGGATCAGGTTTAGGTGTCAGTTCATCATCAGGAAACAATGATAATTGTTCACCCCTATTTTTCTTTTTAAGTGCGGTTAATTTAGCGGTTATTTTTTCATCTAAACGAATCAGTGAACCAAATTTATAGGCGTACTGTAAATCATTCCAAATCTCTGCAATCAGTTGTTTCTGCTGTTCGTCTAGCTGAGTGCCCTCTTCAAAAATTTGTTTAATTTCCTGATAGTCAGGTAAATAAAAATCTGAGGATACGACTTTGAATTTTAGATTACCTATAGAACGGCGTTTTTTTCGCGCTTTAATATAAAGCCCTAACTGCGCTAGCTGAATTGCTCGATCATCCAAATCGATACCATGAAGATTATTTTCAATAATCCACTTTGGAATATCTTCTTCTTCGTAATCAGCGCCGTAATTTTCAATCTGATCTAAATACAAGGCATAAAAGAAATCAAAGGCATACAATAAGAAATTTCCTGACCCTGAGGCAGGATCTATTAATTTAATCTCATGCAGTGGCTTGGGTTTACGTTCTTGTTTTTGTGGTGGATTGGCTATTTTATATTGGTTTTTAATCTCAGATTCTGGATACATTTCCAGATAGAGTTTACCTAAGGAATTCTCAACTAAAAACTGCACCACCCAGCGCGGCGTATAGACTTGTGATTGTAGTGAGACTTTATCGTATTCAGTCTTTGCCTTACTTTCTTTAAAAGCGGCTTTTTTTGCATTGTTATAACTTTCATATAACCACCCCAAAATATCATCACTTTGCCAAATATCTTTTTCTACCTGAGGATCATTTTCTATTGCATTAAAGGCATCGATAATTTCATTCAGGCTAACCGCATCAGGTAACAAAGCATAAGGAAAATCTTTTTTATATAACGGCAGTGTTTCACCTAGCTCATTAAATGCAAACTTTATATATTCACGGATTCCTTCCAGTTCTTCACCGCGCATATCATTATGTTCTTCTAACCATGCTTTATGACCAAATGAACGATCACCTTGTTCAGATTGTTTGATAATAATAGGCGGAAATAGGCTAGCTGATTCCATGACTTTAATCGCCGCGATGCGATTAAATAAAGTAAAGGTCAGTTCATCTAATAATTTTTCACGCGCGGGTTGATAATCACCTGTTTCACCGATATGGTTAGTGAGCATCTCTTCAAGACGCTGACGTTTTGCATGGTGTTCTGGTGGTAATTTATCGAGTTCAATGGTTTTTTTAGCACCAATACCTAATCGAGCGAATTGTTTGTCAAAAGCGGCTTCAATTTGATGACGCAGCGCATCAACATGGTCTGAAAGTTTCACTGTTTATATCCTTATAAAGTTTCGATATTTAGTTGAATGGTTTCATTAGGGTTGGCTGATGCTAATGCGCTAAGTTGGGTCGTGAGTAGAATTTTATATTCTTTTACCGTTAACGGGGCTTCTGGAAGTTGTAGTTTTATTTTTCTAGGCGGTTTAGGTGGTGCGGGAATATCCAGCTCTTCATCATCTTCTACGACTTCAGCTGCTTCCTCAAGAATAAAACCACTTTGAGTGACCAATAAATCACTGTCTTTACTGGGTGCTAAAGCGGTGTAATTGAGCATATCCGACAATGAATAACCACTGTTTTTACATTCAATAGAAGGTACTTCAATCATAGGATCAGCAATAATTCTATCGGAACAGTATCGATTTAGATCCTGTAATTTATTCTTATTATCTCTATTAAGTTCTTCTGGATAATTGTTTTTCAGGTCTCGTTGTGCTGATTCAACTTTTGCCAGTATTAACTGATATTCATGTGCCATCCCCGAAGCCGAATTTTTTATTAATTTATAATAATTATCTTTTACTTCTTGGGTATGTTGTTGAAGTTGAGTAAAGTTTTTGACCATATCACGTTTATAAAGGCGATCAAAATGCTCATTTTCTTCGCTAATCTCTATATTAGTACGGTCTGCTTTTTTTAATTCAGTAATAACTGTTTCGATAAAGCGTTTAGATTCCTTTACTTTTTCAAAATTCTTTTTGATAAATTTCTGGGCTTTAAGTACCGTTTGTATGGATGCTTTATACGCCTCTTCATTGCCGATCAAGTATTCAACTTTTTCAATATAATTACTTTCTGTTATTTTACTGGAGTAGCTTTGTAGGATACTTGTTTGAGAGGCAACAGCGGGGAAAAGCGCATCAAAATTACCAATGGACTCATTGAGTGTCCTAATTGCATTTATAAAATATTCTGCCATAAATCGAATAGCATCAGCTAAATCATAATCACTGGTGTTCCAGTCTACTTTACGTTTTGTATGACTTTCTATCTCTAAATCCATCAATAGCTGCACAACTTTATTTTTTTGTGTTGATGTTAATGCGGCGGTAATAGATTTAAAGGAGGCTGATTTGAATTTAGTCGCATTGGTAAAGGCTTCATGAACGGCTTTATCTTGGTAGGAAAAATAAGGATCATTGCCATTATATTTAACAGAGAGCCGTCCTGTCCTTAATAAAACAGCAAGTACCGAAACGATGGTTCCAAAAGAATAGCCCCATGGCGCTACTGAAAGAGTCGCTTCTAATGATTTACCATCTGTATATCGTGATTTTATTTGGCTGCTAATTTCTTCAATGACTTTTAAATGATCACCTGTGAAATTTCCGTTAGCATCAAAAAATTTAAAATCGTTACTTGAAAAAAGATGGTTAAGGTTTTCTTTACGCTGACTGAATATTTTAGAAACTAAGCCTTCTGATAGCTGATTATCAAGTCGTTTTGTATAGATATTTTTAACGACTTTTCTTTGGATATCGTTAATAGTCCCTTTAAAGGTATCTGCATTAAGAAGATGTTCATCATACATATAGATGAGTGAGGCATTTTTATAAGTAGCCTCAATCTTTATTTGTAGGTCTTTTTCTTTTTCTTCTCGAATAATGGCAAAATCACGGATGATCTGCCGTTTTACAGGATCATTTTCATTGGCATATTTTTCTTCCATAAAGGAATAACGGCGAATTTCTCCCAATAATTTATCAATATTGGAAAATTCACTGTTATCAGGAATGATGGTCATTAAACCTTTGTCGTATTGCGTTTCAAGTTTAATTTGTTCGATAAAGTCTTGTCTATCTTCACTAAGATTAAACAGGCTGTAACAGGTCAATTTTAGCTGTTTACTTCCGCCGCTACATAATTCATCATCCTGGTCAGATAGAACATTGAATTTGAAGGTATCCGTTCCATCGCTTAAGGCCGCTACTGAATTGAATAGCTTGTAGTCTTTTATATAATTAATCAGCGCTCTTTTTTTAGTGAACAGTTCTACATCAAACTCTTTCATTTCCTCTAAAAGCTTACCTTCTAGGTCTGATGTAATTTTATAATTATTGTTAGAAACAAGAAGCACTTTAGCTTCAACTAATTGATGAAGCGCTTTTTCTATTGCTGGTTTAACATCATAGTAAGTACTAATATCCGTAATATAACTTTTAGTAATATTTTCTATCGTCGCTGAAACCACTTCTGAATCAGAGAGTAGGTGAATTGTTTTTAATAGTTTTTCCCCCTTAATCGTTGAATCAGCTTCTTTTAAAATTTTGAAGGCAGTATCATATTTATTGATCAGACCTGCGGGTGGTGCTGTTTGAGCTTCAGTACATATCGCATATCCAGAGGCAAATGAAAATAACTCTTGGTCCTTCATTTGCTTACGAAGTACGTCAAATGTAGTAATAATCATCCCTCTTGCGGCAATTTGGGTGGCTACTAGGGCATTTGAGCTAAATAAGAACTTTTGTAAAATATCGAACTGATATTTATGAAAGGGATAGTAGGTCGCAAATTCTTCTGCTGTTGTTGTTTTGGTGGGAAACGAGGATTTTAGGTTAGTCGCATCTGATACCAGACCTTCGTTGGTTTTGTAATAATCAAGCAGTTGATTATAGTATTCCGTTTTCTTTTGTAATAAACGACTACGAATAATAACGTCTACTTCTGTTGACTCTAAATGAATTTTAGTTTTAAAACGATCTGTTACTTTTGTCAACTGACTGCGATTTACATTGGCATTGTTAATCACATCGTCTAGCTTTTCTTGAGCGATAGCTATGGTCCAAACTTTACTACTAATGCTCGATAGTGATTCACTAATACCTTCTAAGTCCAGCAGGGTAAACTTCTGCTGGCTAATTGCTTCACTCGCTTCATCAAAAATAAAAACGATCGTTTCATTTGAGTTAAATTTTAAATATTTTTCTAATTCAGTTTTAAATTTACTGGCTGAGAAATCTTCAATGGCTGCGCTATAAACATTCTGAGTATCATTGTATTCAGCCTCACTGTAATCCATCATTGACGAAAAAACATTACGCATGACTTTAGCAACTTGCCTATTACTCTTTTTAAGCTCTTCCCATTCTTTACCTTCTAATTCTTTCGCTTTATTTTTAAATTCTTCGTATTTTCCATCTATAAAGAGGTCAAATTCCATGTACCCATAAATATCATCTCTGAAACCTAGGTTTTTTAAAAAATTAGCGAATAAAGTAAAGGCTAAACCGCGATCAGTATTTTGTTTGGCTATATCTAAAAAGATAACGCGATTATTAGTGGCATCTAGCTTACGGATGGCGCTTTCTATTAGGCTATCATTGTTAATACCTTTTAGACGCGGTATAAATCGTTCCCTAGCAGGCGAGCCATTAATCATGGGATTAGCAATGATATGGCCTAACATTTTTCCGAAGTAGGATTTTCCTGATCCGTAGAAGCCAGACAACCACACGCCTGTTTCTTTAATATTAGAAGTATATTGATCAACGAAATGATTAAGATGAATACCTATCCCTTCTGTAATGATATAGGCTTCAATTTCTTGTTGAATTTCAAGTTCTGATTGATCTTCAAGGTCAATGACATTTTTAATATCTTCCTGAAGATCCAAGGTTAAGATTTCATTTATTCTAGGCATAATATTCCTTTATTTTACTAATATACAACGGTACTTAGATGCAGGTTTAAAGTTTAAAAAGTATAGCGTGTCATCATCAACCCGAGATGGATAAAAAAGCACTAAGGGAAGTTGTAGGCTCATTACCGCCTTATTTTCCATGATGTTAACATTCTCAATGCCTGTCCCATAAAGGCAGCCTGTTCTTATTAAAAATGGGATTTTGTTATTTGCACAAGCCTGTTTTATGGCTTGGATAATGAGGTCAAATAAATCGACACTGGAATCATCTGATTTAAAAACAAGGTGCGGTGTATTATGGAAATCGTTGTAATAATCTTTAAATGACTCCCAACCTTCTTGATCAATGTATTGCACAAATAACTGACTAATATCTATAAAGCTGGCTTTGTCCTGATAGAGTTCCTTTGCCCTTTCGATATAAAGGTGTTCTTCGTTGGGTGGGTAGGAAAAAAGAATACTGTTGCCACCATTAGCTTGTTTTCTTAGCTGATCCTGATTGTCTATATTGAATTTTAGATCATCAAATTTTTGTTTATTGTCATTTATATAAGACATTGCAAATCCCTTTATAGCTATGCGTTAGCTCTATGTTTAAATCCACACCGTTAAAATTCATGTTAAAAAAACCTTTTGCTGATAATTTTTTTAACCTATCTACCAGATCTTCAGATGAGACAAATGAAAGGGGTAGTAGCTCATTTTTTAAAATATTATTGTTATTAGAGTCGAATAGCTTAGAAAAATAAAGGAAAATCACTAAAAACTCTGCTGAAATTTTTATATGTTTAAATGATTTTGTTCGCTTACCCTCAAGAAAATCAATTTTAGCCATAAAATTTAGATATTTAGTGGATAAGGTATTGATTGTGCTTTCAGACCATTTGAGGTTTAGCTGTTTATTTTGAACAAGAAATTCTTTTAAGTAGGCAATAATGTCATCTTTGGATAACTGGGTTCTTCCTGAGAAATATTGCCTCATAAATACATGAGACGATATATCAAAAAAAAGTCGGTTCGATAAAGAGTACTGCCAAAATAAAATTAAGTTTTTTTCTGCTGATGGAATGTCACCTAAAAAGATGCTTTTAACTAAGTCTTGATGATCTTGGTTGATAAAATTTAAAAAGTTACCTTTTACCGCTCGTTCTACACGACTTCGGCTTCTTTCTGTCCTTAGGTTAAATTCGTTACGAACTGATATCAGGTCATCAAGGGAATCAGCTTCATCAAAGAATGATTCAATCGCTTTATAAATGACATGACTGTCCTTTAATCCCCCAATAATATTTATTGAAGTATCGTAATGAAGATTATTTTGATACAAATTTGATTCATCGACCATTAATGCTTTTCTCACCCAAGCTGTTTATTTTTCTAGATCATCACAAGTCTAAAGCTCGTGCCCAACTTAGACTCTAATGTTAACTTAATGCTTAACATTAAATTAACATGCAAATGCGTTAATTCTTCATATTTTTCTGAGGTATTAACGTAGGGAGGAGCCATTTTAGCAAACAAAACCTGTATTTTAGCTTATCCCTTTAATAAAAAATTACATTAAATATTAGCCATAAATCCAATCCCACGATTTTCATCTAAGTCTAGAATTTTAGCTTCAAAGATATCACTTACTATTAAAGTTTTTCTATTATGAATTGCAGCAACACCAAAGGCTCTTTCTAACATTTTTCTTACTCCTCGAGGGTGAAAGAGGCATAGTTTATCTATGACGTCATTTTGTATACTTGATTCAAAATAGACTCCTGCTGGGCTATTCTGTATAAATTTTGTATATTGATTTTTCACTATACCCCTCATCTGTTTACTAGAAGGTGTTTCAATATGGAAGGTAGTAAAACGATCACAAATCGGCTTTTCTATTGAATTTAATTTATTTGCAGTCGCAATCCATACCACATGTGACGCATCAATTTTAATTTCCGGTACAGATAAATCTTTAAATTGCTTTGCTTGTCGCTCTTCTAACAATGCATGCAAAGCCGATAAAGGGTTGTATGCAGAGTTTGCTACAACTTTATCTATCTCATCTAACATAACGATAGGGTTAGCTACTTCACCGAAAACTAAAGATTCAAATAGCTGTCCAGGTTTCGTATTGCCCCAAAAGTTTTCTGACCCTGCAAGAGCAGACCCTGACTGGGAATTTGCAACATCAATCACGGATAATTTTGTATCAAAAAGATTAGCTAAAGTTAACATAAACTCTGTTTTTCCGATTCCTGCATCACCAACCAGCAAAATAGGGGGCAGTTTTAAAACTTGATTACTAATTGATGCTAATGCTAACTGACTTCTTATAAAATCGATAACTTCAGAAAAATTGGGGAAACTACTATCTAAAGTATTACAGCACCCAAGCCAACCACTTGGAATAGTGGCCAACCTTTTTTTATGCGTGTTACCCCTGATTTTTTTAACTAAATTATTAACTCTATTAGCTTGTTCACGAGAAGCCCCATGGTAGTCATCTTCTAATTTATCAACATCACTTACTTTATAAAGTGCAATTAAGTTTTTACTATCATCGTTGTCAATTATTATATCTACCATCTCTTCTTCCTGTATATCCACTATTTCATCAACATCATCTTCGTTTTGCACATTAGTAGTTACTGTACCGTCAACTTTTTTCTCAACAGTTAACCTTTCAATTTCTTCTAACTTAGAAACTGAGTATTTATTTTTCATGCAGCTTAAACAAACTTTCATGAATTGAAATTTATTTTCTCTAATTTTCTCATCACTACAAAACTTTTCAATAAGCTTATGATGCTCCCCCCACTCAAGATCAGGGGTATGACATCCGCATCGGTAGCAAGTCTCTCTAGAGGTTTTTTGAGCTTTATGGATAGCATGATTTAATGCACATTTTCGCCCATCATCTAATTTAGTTTCAGCATCAATAAAAATATGTAAATCACGAATAAAAAACTCACTGTTATCTACTTCTTCAACAATGCGTAAAAAATTAAATTTAGGTTCATTGCCAAAAATTTCTTGAAGATCAATAAAAAACTCACCTACTGGGTTTAGTAATCCGCCAGAAATTCGAACTTTCCAACTACCCACCCAAGAAAAATAAGGCAATAAATTATCTGAAATATTCTGATAATTATAAGTTTTATGCTGCTGAGTAGCTTGTACCTTCATCTTAGATTCCTCAGTATGTACTTATGCGTTCTTTTAACTTTTTGTAGGTGGGTTTTACAAAAAATGCTCAGCCATCTACAAAAAATTAAACTAATTATGGATGATATATTATTTATTACGGTGTTACAGGAAAAGGATGACCTGTCGGTAATGATGAAATAACATTAGCAGGCAACAAAGCCAATAATTCGGGCTGGCATGCCCTAGGTAAATTTCTTAGCAAAATTGATAAAGATAGTGCGTTTAAATCTCTATCAGTAAATGTACTTTTTGCAAGATTTACCCCCCAACAAACTAAGCGACAATTTGATGGAGTATATCCAATATTATTATCAATTCTATCAACAGACGGACTATAGAAACTCCTCACGCCCCTAGCTCCTTCCTGATAAGTTTTAGTTTTCATAGGTAACCCAGTTGCTTCACACCGAGCTTTTTTAAGCTTTTTATCAAACCAACCTTCAGTTAACTCAAATACTAACCCCCGCTTTTTAGCTGAAGATCTAGTTGAAGACATAAATCGTTTTGCCGGATATTTTTTATAATATTTAGCAATATTAGCCTTTACCACTTCAGCGTCGCGTACAAATTTATGGTGATAAGCATGCGCACATTTATAAGAACAATATTTTCTCGGCTTCTTAACGCGCTCATAAGTATATTCGGTTTCACAGAAAGCACACACAATAGTTTCTATACACATTTTTAAATCTCCAAAAGTTATTATTTCACTTAGAATATCAAATTTACATACTGAGAAGCAATGATAGATTATAAAATTAACTTTGTAAAGTTTTTTTGTTATCCTAGATGTAATTATTATTGTTTTTAAGAGATTTTTTATGATTAAATGTCATTTATCAAAATATATGGGCGAAAATAAACTGAAAATTTCCGACCTAGCACGCGCTACTGATTTGCATAGAAATAGTATTTCGCTGTTATATAAAGAAGAAGCTAATAGAGTTGAGCTTGATACGATTGAGGAACTGTGTAAATATTTTAAGTGTGAAGTAAGTGATTTATTTGAATATATTCCTGATAAGAAATAACATACAACACTAAATAGATGGCAGTAAAATGAGACTGCATTATGACATTTACAAATTGATGCTCTTATAACAAATGGATGTCAAAAAACCACATCCACTTCGATAAAGCATCATCAAGCGTAAAGTCAGCATAGAGCTAACTATCGTAAATTATTGAGCACGCTATGAAACTGTAACCCAGCGACAGCACTTATTTAAAGCCGCGGTATAACTATTAGCTGCAGTCACTTCATTAAAAAACTGAGTCCTATCCGCAATAGATACACCATTTTTCTCTAAAGCTTTGCTAATTTTTGAAATAATTACAAATATATTTCCATCCCCGTCTATTAGCGCTACGTTAATAGACGGAAAAAGTGGATTTTGTGGTGTCGCTAATTTTGAGCTTATTGTCATTTATTTTTACCTGTAGTAATTAAATTCTTCATTAATTACTATAACGCTAAATAATCATATACTTAATAGAAAATCTCTTTTTTTCTGTTTATTTTATTAAGAAAATAAGCCATTTACTAAAAACTACCAATAAAGCTCTAAACGAAAGTTGAGCATTGCATAAGTGTCAATTACGGTACTTCACATGAAAAAATTACTAGCCGCAATTTCTTGGAGTGAGACTCCTTAAATTTACGCATATAAGAGATATTCTGGCTCTTCCCGATTTCGCGGGGTGACCACAACATATAGTGTTAAGCATATCCGAACATACGTCGGCCTTCGACATCAAGCCAAATATGTTGAAATAAACGCCCTATGTCATAAATCCCATAGCAACGTCGCTTGATCACCTTAATTTTGTTATTTAGTCCTTCGACAAAACCACTGGTTTCACGGCGAAGAAAATAATTAGTGATTTCATGCTGCCAGTTTTGTAATGTCACTATAAATGAGTTGAAACAGTCCTGCTTCAGATTTTCAACCTGCTCGACCCATGCATTTAGCTCAGATTCTACCTGACTTTTACTTAAAAGCCGGTTAAAAATACCAGTCAATGCTTCCCGATAAATATAAATTTGCTTGAGTTCTGGCGCATAATTAAAGAGTTGTATTAATTTAACCTGCTGTTGTTCTTCATTCAAGTCCCAGAATGATTTTCGGAATAACCATATCACGCCTTTCAGTTGAGCGTACTCTTCGCTAGAAAGTGTCTTTTTCAGCGTTCTCATCTCTTTTATTATTGCTTTGTCTGCACAGGCTCGATAGCTTTTAGCCACATGAAATCGGTCAACTACAACCTCAACATCTGGCAGCTCTTCATACACTGCATTACTGTAGCCTTCATACATATCAACACAAGCACGCCGTATTGTTCTTTTAATTTCTACGGGAATGCCTTGTAGAAATCGCTTTACTGTTTCCTTTTTGCGATCTGGCAATACGGCCAAAATGCATTTTTCTCCGCCTTCATTGATCCCTGAAATAATAACAACAAAATCTTTATGTCCTTTTTTTAACGCAATCTCATCCAGCCCAAGTAACGGTAGGCTTGTTATTGTCTTCCAGTTCACTTCTTGACGAATATAACGGTTAATAATACCTTCAACAGCGGCTACATTAATGCCCCGTTTAATACTGATATCGGTTAGGGTGCTATTGATTAAATCGCGCAATATCCACTGTTCATAGGCTTTGGTATGTGGGCTTTTTTGGTCATACCAGCGACAGCGCTGAGTGGTTGTCGGGCCTTCATCACAATAAGGACATTGATAACGCTTCGGTTTGATCTTAATCCAGACAGTCTGTTCAAAAATCGGTAAATGACGTAACGTAATTCTTTACCGTAGCCATAAAATTTATCGATAGGCTGATGGCATTGCCGACAGGTTGTGCCTTTACACCTGCTTTATACCTTAATAACAATTCCTTTTTGAGACGTGGTATCAAATGTCTCTATTTGCACATCAGGTAAATCCAAAGGAATTTGTAATAACATCTGGTTCATTTGTTTAAAGTCCACCGCCCAAAGAAGAGGGCTATCATACTCAGATAGTACCTAAATAATCAAATAGCAATATACTACATATAGTGATTACCCCGCAAAATCGGGAAGAGCCAGATAAATCTCTCTAAAGATATAATTGAAAGCGTACTAAGCAAGACAATTAAACAAGAATTTTCTTATTATTTTAGAGGGCTGGTGAAAGTTGTAACTAATACATCAAATAATCTGAGTAATAAAATATTTTCTACTTTACCCGCAACTCTTGCCGGAAAAAAATGGATTAAAAAACATAAATACAGGAAATATATTTTTTACCAATTTAAATAAAATATAAATTATAATTTATTAAGAAAATAAACAAACCACTTAAAGCAGTATAAAGTGAACTACTGGATTTATAACGAATTAAATATTCTTTAAATTATCATTATTAGCCATATAAATAAATTCATTTTACTATTAACACCTTATTTCACATTATGTATATAATTCAACTATCGAATAACTATGTAAATAAATAAAAATGAAAAACTTATCAAACAGACGAATTATTAGACCTTCAGAAATACAAGGAATCTATGGTATTAGCAGAAGTACAGTATATCGGCAAATACAACAAAATAAATTTCCTGCACGAGTTCAGCTTAGCCCGAATTGTGTCGGCTGGAATAAAGATGACTTAGATAAGCATTTTGGATTGGCATAAAAAGCATAGCTATGAAAAATCGCCCTGACTTGTCAACTCTTTCAGAATCAAAAAAAGATGCCTTGATACTCTCATTATATGATGAGATTGACTACTTGCACCTTCAGATATCTGAAAAAAAAGCAGAAATTGATAAGTTTCGTAACAAACCAAAAAAATTGAGTAAAAAAACTCAGAAACAACCAAAGGA
>Ga0209495_1000468_pt1 | contig 31384 bp, 28 predicted proteins | sample EN1Hudsemesocosm_FD_184629 | JGI IMG/M metagenome (GOLD analysis project Ga0209495, IMG submission 184629) | Methane-oxidizing microbial communities from mesocosms in the Hudson Canyon - EN1E Hudson Canyon (SPAdes) (version 2) | ecosystem: Environmental > Aquatic > Marine > Cold seeps | place... | reverse complement strand
TGTGCCGGCATAAACTTTAAGTTTACCGAACATAGTGCGACCCAAAGAATTCTTTGGCAACATGCCTTTAACAGCAGATTGGATAACGCGTTCTGGCGCTTTATCTAGTTGCTTTCCTAGAGAGATAGATTTGATACCACCGATGTAACCAGTGTGATGGTAGTACATTTTATCTTTCAATTTGTTACCAGTTACACGAATTTTCTCTGCATTGATAACAACGATGTAATCGCCAGTATCTACATGAGGTGTGTAAATAGTTTTATGTTTACCACGCAAACGACGCGCGATTTCTGTTGCCATACGGCCTAGTGTTTTGCCTTCGGCATCAACGACGAACCAGTCACGACGAACTTCTGCTGGTTTTGCACTTAAAGTGGTTGTTTTCATTCCGCGGGTTGCTCCTGAAAAAATTACGCAAGCGGGTCTAAATAAAGAGGGGGAATGTTACGCATTCGGCGAGATACTGTCAACCTAATTTACTAGATAAATAAAGTGACTAGGATCGCACCTAGTAACAGACGATAGATTACAAAGGGCCACATGCCGATCTGGCTGATTAACTTCATAAAGAAGTATATGCAGATATACGCACTAATCGCAGAGAATAGTGCGCCAGAAAACAGTGTGTTCCAATCAATAGCTATCGGCGATTTGATTAGTTTAACACTGATCCAGCCTCCAGCTAAGGAAATAATGGGAATAGAAAGTAAAAATGAGAATTGGGCTGCAGCATGACGTGATAACCCCAGCATGAGTCCGGCTGTCATGGTGATTCCTGAGCGTGATGTACCAGGAATAAGCGATACAGCTTGAGCAATGCCTATATATAAGATGTCTTTCCAGTTGAGCTTGTCTAATTCTCGTTGGCGCTTGCCATACCAGTCTGCCCAACCTAATAACAGGCCAAAGCCGATGGTTGTTGATGCGATAACGAGGGGACTGCGCAGGTAGTTATCGACTAAATCATTGAGTAATAGTCCGGCAAGTCCCGCTGGAATTGTTGCAAATAATACGGCCCAAGCTAGATAACTCTCTCCATAATGTTTGCGCAGTTTAAGAGATTGAAACCAGTCAGCAGATATTTTTTTTAATGTGTGACGGAAATAAAAGATGATCGCGCTAAGTGTGCCAACATGAACGGCAACATCAAATGCTAAGCCTTGATCTTCCCAGCCTGCAATAATGGGTAAGAGAATTAAATGGGCAGAGCTGGATATAGGTAAGAATTCTGTCAAACCTTGCAATACTGCAAGGGCAATAATATGGGGTAATTCCATTGGATCGAGTGCTCAAAATAACTGAATGGAGGATTATCCTATTTTTTGTGCGCATATAAAAGGAGTACTTCATGATATTATTTCTCGGCTAACTTCTATTAATTGTTTTTTTGTGGAAAAACATGCCAAACCGAATTCGTGAAATACCGTACAACTATACCTCTTTTTCTGACCGTGAAATCGTCATTCGATATCTTGGTGAGCCGATGTGGGACATCATCCAAACATTACGAGGTCAACGTAAGACAGGACGAAGTGCCAAGATGTTATTTGAAGTCTTGGGTGATATGTGGGTTATCTCACGTAATCCTTTTATCCAAGATGACTTAGTTGAGAACCGCAAGCGTTGGGATTCTTTGTGTCATGCTTTACATCACCGCCTTGATCAAGTTCGTGAGCGAGCAGTAAAAAACAATAATGATTTGGCTCTGAAACTTGAAAGTAGTGCGCGAGAGGCTGTTGCTAAATTTGAACGTGATTTATTAAGTGTTGCAGATCGCCGGCAAGCTGTCATGCGCCGATTATCTCGCGCGACTAAAAAACATAATATTCAGTTTGATGGTTTAGCACGTGTTTCACATGTAACGGACGCAACGGATTGGCGTGTTGAATATCCACTTGCTGTAGCTACACCGGACAGTGAAGAAGAAATGGCCGCACTGGTTGCTGCATCGATTGAACTAGGCTTAACCGTTATTCCTCGTGGAGGTGGTACAGGTTATACGGGTGGTGCGATTCCATTAACGGCTGAAAGTATTGTCATTAATACTGAAAAGCTAGAGGGCTTAGGCCCTGTTGTTTACCGCACACTTGCTGGACGTGACGATGAGGTGGCGACTGTGCGAGCTGAGGCGGGCGTGGTGACACGTCGTGTTTCTGATCTTGCTGGTCAAAATGGATTGGTCTTTGCCGTTGATCCAACATCACAAGACGCCTCAACTATTGGTGGTAATGTTGCGATGAACGCCGGTGGTAAAAAAGCGGTCATGTGGGGAACAACACTTGATAACTTAGTCTCATGGCGAATGGTGACTCCTGACTCTCAATGGATGGAAGTTGAGCGTCTGAATCATAATATGGGCAAGATTCATGATATTGAGATTGCGGAGTTTCAAGTTACTCACTATCAAGCCGATGGTAAAACAGTTATTGGTGAGCCAGATCAGATTGCTATTCCTGCTCCTGAGTTACGAAAAATAGGACTTGGTAAAGATGTCACTAATAAATTCTTAGGTGGCTTACCGGGCATTCAAAAAGAAGGCTGTGATGGCTTAATTACATCTGCCGTGTTTGTTTTGCATCGTGACTCACAGTTTACTCGTACAGTTTGTCTTGAGTTCTTTGGTAATGATTTGAGTAAAGCAGTCCCTGCCATTGTTGAAACCAAAGATGCACTTGATAATAATTCAGGTATTGTTCTTGCGGGGATGGAACATCTTGATGAGCGTTATGTCCGTGCTGTTGATTACACAACGAAAGCACCGCGTTCAGAGCTACCTAAAATGGTATTGCTGATCGATGTTTCTGGTGATGATGAAGATGTGGTTGCAGCAGCGTGTTCTGAAATTGTCCATTTAGCCAATGCACGTGATGGCGAGGGTTTTATTGCCGTTAGTCCGGAAGCACGTAAACGTTTTTGGGCTGATCGTTCAAGAACTGCAGCAATTGCAAAACATACCAATGCCTTTAAGATTAACGAGGACGTGGTGATCCCATTAGATCGCCTGTCTGAATATAACGATGGTATTGAGCGCATGAATATTGTGCAATCAACACGTAACAAATTAAATATGGCAGATGCGGCTTGCAGCTATTTATCAAACCAGCCGAAAGAATTAAAACAGGAAGAAAAAGAGCTAGAAGATAGTGCTGAAAATGATGCAATCTTACAGGCGAAGATTGATGCTGCCTGTAAACATCTTGATGATGTCCGCGCTCGCTGGAATGACATATTAAATAGCTTTGAATCACTTGCAGGGGATAAATTAGCATTATTACCTGAACAAGCCAAAGATACATTAAGAGAGGGTGATACCTTATTTGATGTGTTGCAACGACGTGATTTGCGAATTTCTTACCGTCAAGAAGTTGAAAAACCGCTGAAAGAGTTATTTCAGGGTCAGGCATTAGCCGCATTACGAGAAGAGCTAGATTCTATCCATAGTAAACATCGTTCGAGTCGTTTATTTATCGCGACACATATGCATGCGGGTGATGGGAATGTACATACAAACATCCCTGTGAACTCAAATGACTATGACATGATGCATGAAGCAGAACTCATTGTTGATGATGTGATGGAGCTAGCTGAAGCCTTAGGCGGGGTTATTTCTGGTGAGCATGGTATTGGTTTGACCAAGATGCAATATCTTGATCAGCCAACGATCGATGCATTTGCAGGCTATAAACAAAAAGTTGATCCTAATGGTCATTTTAACGCAGGTAAATTACTAGCCGGTTCTGGCCTTGAAAATGCGTACACACCTTCAATGAGATTATTGCAGCAAGAAGCGTTGATCCTTGAAGCGAGTGAATTGAATGAAGTGAACAATGACATTAAAGATTGTCTACGTTGTGGTAAATGTAAACCTGAGTGTACAACGCATGTACCTCGTGCCAATTTATTGTACTCACCACGTAATAAAATCTTAGCGACGGGTTTGATTATGGAAGCTTTTCTTTATGAAGAGCAAACTCGCCGTGGTATTTCGGTTCGTCATTTTGAAGAAATGAATGATGTCGCTGATCACTGTACGGTCTGTCATCGTTGTTTGAACCCTTGCCCAGTCAATATCGACTTTGGTGATGTGACTGTGAAGTTACGTGCCATATTGAAAAGTCAGGGTAAGCGCCACTTTAATGTGGGCACGTGGACATCAATGGCTTATTTAAATGCCACTGATCCGTTGACGATTAAAATAATGCGTAAGAGCATGATTGAATGGGGTTATAAAGGTCAACGCTTTGTGCATGGTTTGGGAAAACGTTTGGGCTTGCTAGGAAGCAAAAAGAAACGACCATTGCCAACAACGGGTAAAACACCCATTCGTGAACAAGTTATTCACTTCATGAAAAAACCAATGCCTGCTGGATTACCATCACAAACAACACGTGCCATGCTGGGTGTGGAAGATGACAAGATGATTCCAATCTTGCGTGATGTTACGAAAGTGAATGAAGATTCTGATTCTGTATTTTACTTCCCAGGTTGTGGTTCAGAACGATTATTTAGCCAAGTAGGTTTAGCAACGCTAGCCATGCTTTATGAAGTAGGGGCTGAAACAGTCTTACCGCCAGGTTATTTATGTTGTGGTTATCCACAAGCTTCAAGTGGTGACACTGAAAAAGGCCAAGCTATTTCAACAGCGAATCAAGTGTTATTCCATCGATTAGCAAATACCTTGAACTATATGGATATTAAGACTGTTATTGTCTCGTGTGGTACGTGTATGGATCAGCTACTTAAATATCAATTTGAAGCGATATTCCCGGGATGTCGATTATTAGATATTCACGAATACTTGATGGAAAAAGGTGTCAAAATGGATGGGGTTGATGGTACGCAGTATCTTTACCATGAACCCTGTCATACACCAATGAAAACGTATGAATCTACGAATGTAGCAGCGACATTATTAGGTCAAGATGTGACATTAAGTGATCGTTGTTGCGGTGAAGCAGGTTCATTTGCTGTTGCAAGGCCTGATATTGCAACGCAAGTACGTTTTAGAAAAGAAGAAGAAATCACCAAAGGTATTCAACAATTAGTGGGTGACGATAAGGCGGTTAAAGGCAATGTGAAGATGTTGACTTCTTGTCCTGCGTGTCAGCAAGGTCTATCTCGTTACAGTGAAGATACGGGTATTGAGACAGATTATATTGTTGTTGAAGTGGCCAATCATGTATTAGGTAATGACTGGCAGCCTAAGTTTATTGAAAACGTGAAAGAGGGCGGGATTGAACGCGTTCTATTATAATTAAAAAAATAAACACCTTGGCCATTTAATTTAACCAAGGTGTTTATTTAATTCTGTAGAGAGTGAGCGAGGGGAGCTTTAAGCTTCATAGAGTGTATAAAGTTGACTCTCTTCCATAGCAACCCGCTGGGTTAGAGCCTGCCCAATTCCTTCTAAGTCAGAAATAAACTCATCTGATTAACGTAATGTTAATGCTTCACTATCAAACTTAATTCCACTCCAAGCTGAAACCATAAAATTACGAATATTTTGGTGATCATCACCATCAGGATTTTTCAGTACATCATCTCGATAATATGTACCAAAACAGGCTAATGTCGATTCTGCAGATAATTTATTGACTAAGCCAAATGCAAAGATTTTACATGATCCATTATTTTGGTTCGCTTCATTCACTGTATCACCATTGATAAATGAGCTTGGAGTGAAGGTATAATTTTCTTCAATAATAGCCATTGTGTCGCTGAATTCTATTTGTTCGGGGCTTTGAGATAGTTGAGTTAAAAATTCGTTGAGAGTCATTGGTTTTCCTATGTGCTTAATCAAAATAGTGGGTGAAATCAGTTACCGCTACTCTAGATGTACGGTATTTATTAACGTCAGCATCGATATCTTCATAACCTAAGGCCATGCCGCAAATTAATTTGGTATCAGAAGAATAATTGAGTGATTGTTTAACGATATCTGGGTATTCTGCTAATGCTGCTTGAGGGCATGTCGCTAAACCTTCTTCCATTGCAGCAAGCATGACAGACTGCAAGAACATGCCGTAATCTAGAAATGATCCCGTTTCCATTTCAAGATCAATGAAGAAGAGAAGCATTACCGGTGCATCAAATGCACGATAGTTGGCTGCCCATTGTTTTTTACATTTTTCTCGATCTTCTTTCGCAATATTCAAGCTGGAATAGAGTTGTAATCCACATTCTCTTCGGCGGGATTTATAGACGCCTTTCCAAGTAACGGGATAATATTGATAGGCTATTTGGGATTCGATGCCAGCGTTAAACGCCTGTTCAATGCGTTGTTGAAGTTTGTTTTTGGACTCACCTGAAACAACAGCAACTTGCCATGGCTGAGTATTGACGCCAGAGGGAGCATGGCGTGCAATATCTAAAATACGATTGACTTGTTCCAGAGAGACATTTTCATCAAGGAAGGCGCGTGTTGAGTGACGTTGGCTGATCGCATCATTAATATTCATTCTGTAGATTCCTTCAGTCGCCAAACAAAGGCTAACAGGATCATACAGAAGCAAACTAACATTAATTGTAAACCTGTTCGGCCAGATAAAACAAAGATTGAAATACTAAACGTTGTGATGATGAGTATCATGACTTTAAATTTGATTTTACGTCTAATGGTTTTAGACCTTTCCCATTGGGCGAGAGGCGGTCCAAACCATTTGTTAGCTAATAGTAGACGATGAAACCGAGGTGAACTTTCGGCAAAACACGCTAAGGCTATAATGAGAAATGGTGTGGTTGGTAATAAAGGCAAAACCGCACCAATCGCACCCAAAAGTACAAAAAACCAACCTAAAAAAATAAGCAGGGAATGTTTAATTTTGGTACGCATAGCTGGCGTTATTTATGCACGAGACATAAATTTGCCGCTCACCGTATTTATCTTGATTACTTCACCCGGTTCAATATATTCAGGAACTTGGATTTCTAGGCCTGTTGCAAATTGAGCAGGTTTAGTTCGTGCTGTTGCAGAAGCTCCTTTGATTCCTGGTGCTGTTTCAGTAATTTCCATTGCTACAGCGGCAGGCAATTCAATCGCCACTAAGATACCTTCTAGCAAGATAGATACGACGCCTTCAAGTCCTTCAACAAGGTATAAACTTTCATCTTCAATATCTTCAGCATTGATGGTGTATTGTTCATAATCTTCTAAACTCATGAACGTGTAACCGTCATCATCTTTATATGAGAATTGTAATAACTTACGCTCGCAATCAACATCTTTTAAGAAGTCTTCACCTTTTAATGATTCGTCGCGTTTCTGCTTTGTCTTTAGGTGATTAAAGCGAATTTTGTATAAGGTGGAAGCACCGCGAGAAGAAGGGTTGCGTACTTCAATACTTTTCACAACATGGGGCTCATCGTTTACTTCAACTACCATTCCACGTTTTAAATCACTGGCCTTAGGCATCACTTTTCTCTTATATGATTAAATTAATTACAAGGCATTATACGTCAGCAAACTATCGTCATCCATCGAGAAATCACTTCATTTCAACGTAATAGCCATGATTGCGTTAAAATTATCACTATTAATAGGAATATTTGAGAAAAAACATGGCTGAACTTGGAAAACTAAATACGCTAACAGTACTAAAAAGATTAGATTTCGGTGTCTATCTTGATGGTGGTGATTTGGATGAAATCTTATTACCGCGTCGTTATGTACCTGAAGGCTGCTCTGTTGGAGATCAGCTAGAGGTATTTGTACATTTAGATTCGGAAGATATGCTCATTGCTACAACAGAAACTCCTAAAGCAATGGTTGGCGAATGCGCGTTTCTGAAAGTAGTCGAAGTAAACAGAGTAGGCGCTTTCCTAGACTGGGGCTTACCGAAGGATCTGTTAGTTCCATTTGGAGAGCAGCAAAAACCGATGGAAGTAGGTCAATCTTATGTGGTCTACGTTTATATTGACCCAGCATCAGAGCGGATTGCGGCAAGCTCAACACTTGATAAATTCCTAGGTGATACATCGCCCTATTATAAAGAACATCAAGCTGTTGATTTACTTATTAGTGGTCGTACAGATCTTGGTTATAAAGCAGTTGTTGATGGTGGAACAATTGGCTTATTGTTTAATAGTGATGTGTTTAAACCGATAAGTATTGGCCAGACAATGAAAGGATTCATTAAACGCATTCGAGAAGATAAGAAGCTTGATTTATGTTTGCAGCTCGTTAGCCGTGAAGCACTTGATGATTTATCCAAAAAGATTTTGGAATTTATCAAAGCAGAAGGTGGCAAAACAACTCTGACAGAAAAAAGTCCACCTGATGCCATTGCAAAACAGTTTGGTGTGAGTAAATCCAGCTATAAAAAAGCACTAGGTAAACTCTATAAAAAACGTCTTATCCTTATTGAAAAAACACACCTTGAGTTGGTGAAATAGTGGCTAATATTAACTGGTACCCTGGCCATATGCACAAAGCTAGCAAGGAGATGCGCAAGATTGTGCCCCAAGTTGATTTGATTATTGAGATCCTTGATGCGCGAATTCCATTTAGTAGTGAAAACCCAATGTTGGCTGAAATACGGGGAGATAAACCGTGTATTAAAGTGTTGAGCAAAAGTGATCTTGCCGATCCAATAGTCACTCAGCAATGGCAAGATTATTTAGAGCAAGAAAAGGGCGTTAAAACCATTGCATTAACGACCGAAGAGCCAGAAAAAATGCACGGATTATTAAGCTTATGTCGCAAAATGGTACCTGCTAAAGAAAGTGGTGATGAACGTGTTGAAGCTATGATTATGGGAATTCCTAATGTTGGGAAGTCCACCTTAATTAATAACTTAGCTGGTCGAATGATCGCTAGAACAGGTAATGAACCAGCCGTTACAAAAAATCAGCAACGCATTAAGTTGGATCAAGGCATTGTACTGTTAGATACCCCCGGGGTCTTATGGCCAAAGCTTGAAAACAAGCATGGTGGTTATCGTTTAGCGATTACAGGAGCAATAAAAGAAACTGCAGTGAGTAATGATGATATTGCCATGTATGCTGTTGATTATTTCCGTCATGCCTATCCTGAGCTATTAAAAGCACGATACCAGATTGATAGTTTTCCTGATAATGAGCTCGCCTTATTGGAAATGATTGGTGCGAAACGAGGGTGTTTACGTGCTGGTGGACGAGTTGATCTGGATCGCGCTGCAAAAATTTTATTAACAGAATTCCGCGATATTACTATCGGGAGGATTACGTTAGAAACACCAGAGATGATGGAGAAAGAGTTGGTGGAAATGGCTGAGATTAGGGCTGAAAAAGAAGCAAAACAAGCTGCTCGTAAGAAAAAACGACATGGTTCAAGAGACTCAAACTGAATAGTTATTTTATAAGGGAATAAAATCAGAGAATATTAACTGATTATCTAAATAAGAATGATTTGCATTTAGATTTAATCTTAGGTATCATTTCCTCATCTTTTAAATAATGATGAGTAATCAAATGAGACTATTCAAAAAAACAGTGGTAGCAATGGGTGTGATGGTTGCCGTTTCTTCTGCTCAAGCAGCAACGCCCAGCAATGAAGAAATTTGGGCTTTATTGCAGCAAGTTCAACAACAGCTCACGGAAGTTCAACAGAAAAATAAGCAGCTAAGTACAGAGAACCAAAACTTAAAAACTCAAGTTGAAAAAACTGAGCAGACTGCTATCGAGGCAAATGAAACTGCAGAAGCTTTAGTTGAAGCAACCGAGCAAGCGGTTAAATCAGCAAGTGTCAGCAAGACAACAATCGGTGGCTATGGTGAATTACACTATAACAACCTTGAAAATGAGGATGGACATGAAACTGAAAGCATCGATTTTCATCGTTTCGTTTTATTCTTTGGACATGAATTCAATGATCGTCTTCGTTTATTCTCTGAGCTAGAACTTGAACATAGTATTTCTGGTAACGGTAAGGTGGGTGAAGTCGAGCTAGAACAAGCTTATATTGAATACGATATGACTGATCAGCACCGTGTTAAAGGTGGCTTGTTTTTAATGCCAGTAGGCATTATGAATGAAACGCATGAACCTGATACATTCTATGGTACTGAACGTAACCCCGTTGAAAAAAACATTGTGCCTGCTACATGGTGGGAAGGTGGTGTCATGTTTAGTGGTGAAATTGCTAATGGTTTTAGTTATGACCTAGCGGTGACTTCATCTTTAAGTGCAAAAAATGATGATTATAAAATAAGAGATGGACGACAAAAAGTAGGTAAGGCCAATGCTGAATCACTTGCTTACACCGGCCGATTAAAATGGACAGCTATTCCAGGTGTTGAGTTAGCTGCAACAGCACAATACCAAGAAGATTTTGGTCAAGAAAATAATAATGAATTTATTGGGGATGCGGGTAGTGCAACCTTATTTGAAGCCCATGCTGTGATTGAACGTGGTGCTTTTGGACTACGTGCTTTATATGCGACATGGGACCTAGATGGTGCAGGACCAGAATCTAATGGTGCTGACGAGCAAACAGGGTGGTATGTCGAACCGTCATACAGGATCAATCAGTACTTTGGTGTATTCTCTCGCTACAGTGAGTGGGATAACCAAGCAGGCAATTCAACAGACAGTGAATATGAGCAATTTGACTTAGGTGTTAACTGGTGGCCACATCAATCTGTGGTAGTGAAACTAGACTACCAAAATCAAGATAAACCAAATGGCGGTGAATCAGATGGTTATAACCTTGGCTTAGGTTACCAATTCTAAAATGAGTAGGTATCGCTACACACTACGATTAGTCATTCTTATTAGTTTAATAGTGAGTTCGATCACGGTTTTTGCTCGTGGTGTGTATCAAACTGATCAAGACTTCCTTGCTGAAACCTTTAGCCAAGCAGTACCTAAAAGTAAGGTTGTCTGGGTAAAAGGTGAGCTGGCATCAACCATAACGGATATCTTGGGTCATAAGTATATAGGGCTTAGGATCCGATACTGGCGGACAGCAGAGCGTAGTGTTTGGATTTTAGAAGAAATTGGCAAAGAAAAACCCATTACATTTGGTGTTGTGATTGCCAATGAGCAGATTGAAACAGTAAAAGTATTAGCATTTAGAGAAAGCCGAGGTGGTGAGATTCGCCATCCCGCATTTACCCAACAATTTAGACAAGCACGCTTGAATGAGCTTCAATTAGATCGTCATATTGACGGTGTTTCAGGGGCAACATTATCTGTTAGGGCTATGACAGATGTTGCAAGGCTGGCATTATATCTGGATAAATTCACCGGATGAAAATATACGACAAATAGGATAAATAATGAACCGTAAAATGAGAAGTCTGCATCGTAGCATGGGTGCTATTGTTGCTATTTTTGTTTTAATGCTTGCCACAACGGGTATTTTACTAAATCACACATCAGATTTTGAGTTAGATTCGCGCTATCTCACATGGGATTGGCTACTAAAACACTATGGTGTTGATGATGTTAAGCCCGACGCTGTTTATTTATTAGATCGCCATACAATTTCACAGTTTGGTCCACAAGTCTTCATCGATGCAATTCCTGTAACACAATCTCACGTACCGATTTTGGGCGGCATTATTATCGATGATCTCATGGTGCTGGCTACTACAGATGCTTTGTTACTATTTACACCAGAGGGTGAGTTTATTGAGCGAATGGGAGATGGATTGGGGATCCCTTCTATGATTCAGAATATAGGCTTATTCCATGGTGATCCTGTTGTACAAACACGTGACGGTATGTGGCGTAGTGATTTTATGCTAGATCAGTGGGAGCAACTCTCTCTTGATGGCGTAGGATGGAGTGAGCCAAAATCAATGCCTCGTTCACTGCAAATTGAACTAGCAGACTATTTTCATGGCAAAGGCATTTCTATTGAGCGAGTCGTTTTGGATATCCATAATGGACATGTTTTAGGCAAATTTGGAATTTGGTTTGCAGACTTTATAGGTGCTTTATTAGTACTTATTTCAGTCACTGGACTTTGGTTATGGGCTCGTCGTCGCTGATAATTAACACAATTTCTTAAGAAAGGCGTAAAATACTCGGCAATGAGAAATCCTGAATTCCCTTTTTTACCTAAAGACTTTATTCAAACTCAAGAAGGTTTAATTTTTGCAGTAGTGAGTTATCAAGCTCATGAAGATAAAGTCGGTTGTTTTCTTCGTTATATCGCTGAAGGAAATGGTTGGAAAAAGGTGAGTACAGAGCAAGCCAATCAGTTGTTAGAAACGCGCTATCCACAATATATATATCAATCGGATCAGTTTGATGCAGCATTTCATGCTGTTGAACCAAGTGATATTGTTGAACATCATCGCCCTGAAGACAAATTGAAGCTTGCTCTACAGATAGAAGCAAGGGATCACATTGAATACAAGCTACAACAATTGATCCCTATTTTGGTGCAGAAGGGTATTGATATTGAGTGCTTAGGTGTAACAGGCTCAATGCTAATTAATCAGCAAGGTCCAACATCAGACATTGATTTAGTTGTCTATGGTCGAGATGCTTTTCACAGAACACGTGAAGCAGTAAGGCTTGCGGTCGATGAGGAATGTTTGCAGTTACTGTCTTTTGAACTAATGGAAGATAATTTTAACCGCCGCGCAGGTGAACTCAATCTTGAGGAGTTTGCATGGCATGATAATCGCAAGTTCAATAAAGCCGCCATTGATGGCACTAAATTTGATATAGGCATGGTGTGTTTGTCTGATGAGTATGAACACGATGAAAAGCAATATCAAAAACAAGGAATGCGTACAGTTATAACCCAGGTGATTGACGATCATCGCGCTTTTGATTTTCCTGCTATTTACATAGTTGATGATGAGATGACACCAGAAATAGTGTCATTCACTCATACGTATGTTGGGCAGGTAAAAGCTGGAGAAGTCATAGAAGTTTCAGGCGCCGTGGAATGTGATATTACTACGGGGAAGTGTCGGCTAATTGTGGGGTCAACCCGAGAAGCTGATGGCGAATATATTAAGGTGAATAGATAAATGAGTGCAGTGGAAACAGCAGCAGCAGCTGATATTGGTTTAGTTGGTTTAGCAGTAATGGGACAAAACCTTGTTTTAAATATGAATGACAATGGTTATACCGTTGCTGTTTATAACCGAACTACGGCTAAAGTCGATGAGTTTATGGAGGGTCCTGCAAAAGGAACAAATGTTATTGGTTGTCATAACCTGAAAGACTTTGTTGAAAGCTTAAAAGCCCCTCGTCGTGTGATGTTGATGGTAAAAGCAGGTCCAGTCGTGGATGCGTTTATTGAACAATTATTACCTTACCTAGACAAAGGCGACATTATCATTGATGGTGGTAATTCACTTTATACAGATAGTAACCGTCGTACGAATGAGTTAAAAGAGAAAGGTATCTTATTTGTAGGTTCCGGTGTTTCTGGTGGTGAAGAAGGCGCTCGTTTCGGACCTTCAATTATGCCCGGTGGTCACAAAGGTGCATGGTTAGAAATTAAAGATATTTTCCAATCAATCTCTGCAAAAGTAGATGGTGAATCATGTTGTGAATGGGTAGGTAATGATGGTGCCGGCCACTATGTGAAAATGGTTCACAATGGTATTGAATATGGCGATATGCAATTAATTTGTGAAGCTTACCAGTTAATGCGTGAAGGCTTAGGAATGTCTGGTGATGAAATTCAGGCTGTTTTTGCTGAATGGAATGAAGGCGTACTTGATTCATACCTAATCGAAATCACACGAGATATTCTTGCTGTTAAAGAAGATGATGGTGAACTACTGATTGATCAAATCCTAGATACAGCAGGACAAAAGGGTACTGGTAAATGGACGGGCATGAATGCCTTAGATTTGGGTATTCCTTTAACCTTGATTGGTGAAGCGGTCTTTTCTCGCTGCCTATCGGCACGAAAAAATGAACGTGTTATTGCTTCAAAAGTATTGCCAAAACTAGCGAGTGAGTTTGAAGGTGATAAGGCAGAAATGATTGATGCAATTCGTGATGCATTGTATGCCTCTAAAATCATTTCTTACGCACAAGGTTATATGTTGATGCGTGAAGCTGCTCAAACATACGGTTGGGACTTGAATTATAGCGGTATCGCGTTAATGTGGCGTGGTGGTTGTATTATTCGTAGCCAATTCTTAGGAAATATTCGTGAAGCATTTGATAGTGATCCTGAATTAGCCAACTTGTTATTAGATCAGTTCTTTATTGATGCCATTACAACGGCATTGCCGGGCTGGCGTAAAGCTGTGGGTGCCTCTATCTCACTAGGTATTCCAGCACCTACATTTAGTAGTGCTTTAGCATTTTATGATGGTTACCGTAGTGAACGTTTACCTGCAAACTTATTACAAGCACAACGTGATTACTTTGGTGCTCATACTTACGAACGTCTAGATAAGCCTCGTGGTGAGTTCTTCCACACAAACTGGACAGGTCGTGGTGGTGATATATCTGCAACGAACTATGATGTTTAAATAATCATTTAGACAGACAAAAAAGGGGATATTCAATAGAATATCCCCTTTTTTTATGCGAATGATAATTCTGTGATGCTAATTATGAGCAATAGGCTTATCAGTAAATAAGTAATCTTTTAGTTCTTTGTCAAAGCGTGGATCTTTACGACGGATCCATTCAAGCACCATTGCTGCATGTTCTTTTTCTTCATCTCGGTTATGAGCAAGAATCGCCTTAAGTTCATCATCTTTACAGGCATCGACTCGTTGATTGTACCAATCGACTGCTTCAAGTTCTTCCATTAAAGATGTGATTGCACGATGCATATCACGCGTTTCATCTGAGAGTTCGTTAATAGGTTCATGGTAACCTTCATTTGCCATTTTATTTCTCCTTATTAATTAATCATCAACTTCGTCAACATCCGCCTGACCAGACATTCGTCGGCGAATATGTGACCAAGACATACCTGTTGCTAGAATAGCGGATAATAAGAACAAGACGATGTATGTCATGACCGATACGTTATCAACACCCAGTAAACCAATATCTACTAGCCACCATACAATGATAGCAAAGAAGGCAAGAGCAAGGCTTAGACCAAAGCCCCCTAGAGAGCGTAGGGTTGCTCTGATATAGATCGTCCAGCCTATTAATAGGGTGATAGCAGACATCGCAAAAGGAGGGGTAAGAGCCAAAGACTCACCTAATAAAGCGTCTTTTGCCCAATGGTAAAAACTGTAACCACTAGGGTTGTAGCTCAAATAGACTAATAATAATGCAAAGATAAGACGGATTAAAAAACTTTGCCCATTAAAGCGACTGGCCATGAACTATTCCTTTATAAAATTGAGTGGCAATATAAAGTAGAATTATACATGAGGACTTTTGGATATAGCTATTGATTGATGCACATCACCACTATCAAAGTGCTACGTATTGAATTTTTGTTGAAGGCTGAAAGGAGATAGTTAAATCACTTTCATCTTGAACTGAACTTTGTCTTTCTAGCTTAATGCTCAAGCAAGCTCTTGGTAATTTGGTGTGCGGAGTTAATAAGAATTTGATTTATCCCTGTAAAGTTGATCAGGGACTGTTGCCTTCTTTTTATAGATACAGAAATTACATTTTGAAGAATCACTGCCAATTTCGTTCAGTTTTGTTTGAAACCCTGCAGTGTGGGCACTATTACAAAGAGTACCTTCAACTTCCCAGCAAGTAACGTTATCTGAATGAGCCTGGAATTCTGTGTGAGAACAGTTAAAATACTCATAGCATTTTTCCATTTAACGCCCCCTAAATTAAATACCTTAGAAGCAGTATAGCGCAATTTAGCTGTCAGTAATCTACCGTACTAGTGCTTATTCCCACTCGATTGTAGCAGGTGGTTTGCCTGAAATATCGTATGTAACTCGAGAAATTCCTTCAACTTCATTGATAATTCTGTTGGAAACAAGACCAAGGAAATCATAAGGAAGGTGTGCCCAATGTGCAGTCATAAAATCGATTGTTTCAACGGCGCGAAGAGAGACCACATAATCATAACGGCGACCATCGCCCATTACGCCTACTGATTTTACTGGTAGGAATACGGTAAAGGCTTGGCTTGTTTTGTCATAAAGATCGTGGGCATACAGTTCATCGATGAAGATCTTGTCTGCTTTACGAAGTAAGTCAGCATATTCTTTTTTAACTTCACCTAAAATACGAACACCTAGACCAGGGCCCGGGAATGGGTGGCGATAAACCATATCACGAGGCAAGCCTAGTTCAACACCAAGTTTACGCACTTCATCCTTAAATAACTCACGCAAAGGTTCAAGCAGTTTTAATGTCATATGCTTTGGTAGGCCACCGACATTGTGATGTGTTTTTATGACTTGGGCTTTACCCGTTTTAGCTGCCGCAGATTCGATTACATCTGGGTAGATTGTGCCTTGAGCTAACCATTTAACATTGTTTAGTTTATTTGATTCTTCTTCAAAAATTTCAACAAAAACACGACCAATAATACGACGTTTTGCTTCTGGTTCATTTTCACCGGCAAGTTCATCAAGGAAACGTTTTTCAGCATCAACACGGATGACTTTAATACCCATGTTTTTAGCAAACATGGCCATGACATCATCACCTTCATTTTGGCGAAGCAAACCATTATCAACAAATACACAGGTCAGTTGTTTACCAATGGCTCGGTCTAATAGTGCTGCAACTACTGATGAGTCAACACCGCCAGAAAGGCCTAGCAATACTTCATCATCGCCTACTTGTTCACGAATTGTCTTAATACTATCTTCAATGATTTGAGCAGATGTCCACAGTGTTTCACATTCACATATTTCAGTTAGGAAACGTTCGATAATGCGTTGTCCCTGAACCGTGTGTGTTACTTCTGGATGGAATTGAACACCATAAAATTTGCGCTCTTCATCCGCCATGCCGGCAAAAGGTGCGCTGTCTGTGCTGGCAATGACTTTAAAGCCTTCAGGGATTGTAGCAACACGATCACCATGACTCATCCATACATCAAGCAGGCCGTAGCCTTCTTCAGTGGTGTGGTCTTGAATATCACGTAATAAGCTTGAATGACCACGAGCACGAATTTGAGCATAACCAAATTCACGATGCTCTGATGACTCAACTTGCCCACCCAATTGCATTGCCATTGTTTGCATGCCGTAACAAATACCAAGAACGGGAACACCGTATTCAAATACACATTGAGGAGCAACGGGTGCTTCATCACCAATCGTCGAATCAGGTCCACCCGAAAGAATAATACCTTTAGGGTTAAATTCTTTTAATTCAGCTTCTGTGATTTCTGGATCTCTTAATTCACAGTAAACACCGGCTTCACGAATACGACGTGCGATAAGCTGGGTGTATTGTGAACCAAAATCAAGAACAAGAATTCGGTGGTCGTGAATATTGTGGCTCATAAAAATCTCTGAAATAAAGTGAGTTGCAGAAAACTATTGTTAGTCATCCTCGCGTATGCGGGGTTCCATGGGCAGTTTATATCGCTATTATCGTTGGATTCCCGCTTTCGCGGGAATGACAGGCTTTTGTAAAATTTAAACGCGGTAGTTAGGCGCTTCTTTAGTGATGGTGACATCATGAACATGACTTTCATTCATACCAGCCGTTGTTACGCGAACAAACTCAGGTTTAGTACGCATGTCTTCAATCGTAGCACTACCGGTATACCCCATACTAGAGCGGATACCACCCAATAATTGATGGATTACTGGGCCAAGGTTACCTTTGTAAGGAACTCGACCTTCGATACCTTCTGGTACTAACTTGTCAGCTTCACTTGATTCTTGGAAGTAGCGGTCGCTTGAGCCTTGTTTTTGTTGCATCGCACCTAAAGAACCCATACCGCGGTATGACTTGTAAGAACGACCTTGGAATAATTCAACTTCACCAGGTGATTCTTCAGTACCAGCAAACATGCCGCCCAACATGATGGTATGAGCACCAGCAACTAACGCTTTAGCAACATCACCAGAGTAACGAATACCGCCATCAGCAATTAATGGAACGCCCGTTCCTTCTAATGCTTTAGCAACATTGCTAATTGCAGTAATTTGTGGAGCACCTACGCCGGCAACGATACGTGTTGTACAGATTGAACCTGGACCAATACCCACTTTTACGGCATCAGCACCGGCTTCAACTAAGGCTGTTGCAGCTGAACCTGTTGCAATATTACCGCCAATGACTTGAACTTGAGGATAGTTATCTTTCACCCAACGTACTTGGTCTAATACACCTTGTGAGTGACCGTGAGCTGTATCAACAACAATCACATCAACGCCTGCTTCAGCTAATGCTTTAACTCGAGCTTGGCTTTCAGCACCAATACCTGTTGCAGCACCGACACGAAGACGTTGTTGATCATCTTTAGATGCTAATGGGTTTTCAGTAGATTTTTGAATATCTTTAACCGTGATCATGCCTTGAAGATGGAAGTTATCATCAACAACAAGTACTTTTTCGATACGGTTTGTGTGAAGTAAATTTAAAACTTCTTCTTTATCTGCATTTTCTTTGACAGTGACTAAGTTTTCTTTTGTTGTCATCACTGATGAAACAGGATTATCAAAATGTGTTTCAAAGCGTAAATCACGGCTGGTGACGATACCCACAAGGTCATCGCCATCGACAACTGGCATTCCTGAAAACTTGTTAGCGCGGGTTAATTCAAGCACTTCGCCAATGGTTGCTGTTGGAGAAACAGTAATAGGATCACGTACAACACCACTTTCGAAGCGTTTTACTTTACGCACTTCAGCGGCTTGTTCTTCGATTGTCATATTCTTATGAAGAATACCTAAGCCACCTTCTTGTGCGATCGCGATCGCTAAACGGCTTTCAGTAACGGTATCCATCGCTGCAGAGAGCAACGGGATATTGATGTTAATATCTCTGGTAAGTTTAGTTGTTAAGTTAACATCCCGTGGCATTACGTTAGAGTAAGCGGGTAGCAACAAAACATCGTCGAAGGTTAGGGCTTCTTGGGCGATTCTCATAGGTCATGATCCTGATAGTACTTGTGGTATTATCCAGTCAATTATAACAATATTTACACTTTTTTTCTAAGTTTTTTATGGCATTAGATAGTAATACAACATTAGCGTCCAGACCGGTTAAAGAGGTCTATGCCGTTTCACGATTAGTGCGTGAGGCAAGAGGAGTCTTGGAAGGTTCATTTCCGCTGATCTGGGTGGAAGGTGAAATATCAAATCTCGCTATGCCCGCATCGGGACATATTTATTTCACCCTAAAAGATGAAGCTGCGCAAGTACGTTGTGCAATGTTCAGAAATCGTAATAGAAATGTTCGCTTTACACCGAAGAATGGAATGCAGGTTTTGCTGCGCGTTCGGGTCACTTTATATGAAGGGCGAGGTGAGTTTCAACTTGTTGTTGAACACATGGAAGAGGCGGGAAGTGGTGCTTTGCAACGAGCTTATGATGCCTTGAAACACCGTCTTGGTGAAGAAGGTCTATTTGATCAGGCTCACAAAAAAGACTTACCCGCAGTGCCAGACAGTATTGGTGTAGTGTCATCACCAGATGGCGCGGCAGTGCACGATATTTTAACGGTATTAAATCGTCGTTTTCCTGCTGCTAATGTCATTCTGTATCCTGTCGCAGTACAAGGTGGGGACTCTGCTAAACAAATTGCGAATGCAATTTCTGTGGCAGGTGAACGACAAGAATGTGATGTTTTAATTGTTGGACGAGGCGGTGGCTCACTAGAAGACTTGTGGAGCTTTAATGATGAAGGTGTTGCCCGCGCGATTTTTACTTGTGAAATACCGGTAATTAGCGCAGTTGGTCATGAGGTTGATTTTACGATTGCTGATTTTGTAGCTGATGTGAGAGCACCAACGCCTTCCGCTGCTGCAGAGTTAGCTGTTCCCGATGTGACGCAGTGGTTCGCAAAGGTTCAGAGTAATGCTCGTCGCTTGAACCTGTTAATGAAGCATCGTTTGAATGATGAGCAACGTCATTTGATGGGCCTGCAGCAACGGTTGCCACAGCCTTTGACGATGCTCAATCAACAGATGCAACGCTTAGATTCATTGAGCCAGCAGTTAAATCGTAATTGGCTACAAATTGTAAAGACAAAGCGTCAGCAAGTAGATTATTGGTCTATACGCTTAAAACATCCTCAAACTAAGATCGAAGCTAATCAATATCAACTAAACCATTTAAAGGGTCGCTTGCAGCAGTGTATGGCACAAGGCTTGGCTCAAGCTGACTCTCAAAACAAAGCGTTATTCCAACGTTTGCAATTTAATTCGCCATTACCACGTATTATTCAGAAACAGGCGAGCGTGGGGCTGCTAAGAAAACAATTAGATAATGCGATACAAAAAATAATTGAAAAGAATAAGGCAGGTTTATCTCAGAAAAGGAGAACACTTGCTGCAGTCAGTCCCTTAAATACCTTGGAGCGTGGATACAGTCTTGCAACAGATGCTAAGACGGGTCAGGTGATACGTCATGCAGATGATGTTGACGTGGATCAAGCGATTATTGTTCGCCTTCAAAATGGTCAGTTACGCTGCCAAGTTAAGGGCAAATAGAAGCGATATTTTCCTTTAAGGATGGTGAGATATATCTTCACCACAATGAGGGCAGTGAGTTATGTGTCCTGTTCCAGCTAATCTAATTAATGCTTTACTTTCTTTTAAGGAAAGCCCTAATGACGTTCTGAGCTGCTCAATGTCACGAAGTTCGTCGTGAGTAAGCTTGCCATCCGATAATGAAGACATTAGTTTTGCTCTGAATTCATCACGACGATTTTGCATTTCAATGGTAAAACCACTGGCAATAATACCCGCAGGTAAAGCGGCAAAACCCACACCTAAAATGGTGATTGCAATCCCTAATACTTTTCCTGCCGCAGTGATAGGAACAACATCACCATAGCCAACCGTTGTGAGGGTGATTGTAGCCCACCACATCGCTTGAGGGATTGAGCCGAAGGCTTCGGGCTGTGCTTCGCGTTCGACCAAATAAATCCCTGCCGAAGCAAAAACAATCAGTATTAAGAGAATAGCTAAGGCGGAAATGATCCCTGGAAACTCGTTCTTTAGAACTTGTAAGAGGGTCGTTAAAGAGCGTGAATAGCGAGTTAGCTTCAAGATTCGTAATAAACGGATAACTCTTAAGTAACGCGTATCTAATTGAATGAATAAACCTAGATAAAATGGAGCAACGGCCAAGAGATCGACGATGGCTAATGGACTGGTTGCATATCGCCAGCGACTACGCCATGGTTGTTCTGGATCAATTTCAGCAGCGCTCCATAGACGAGCAAGATATTCAATGGAAAACAGGGCGATAGAAAAGTATTCGAACCATAGAAACCACGTTATGTAGTCATCACGAACTTGAGGAATAGTTTCAACAAAAACAATAGCAACAGTTACCGCTATTAATAGCATGATAATTATATTGATCAGGCGAGCTAGGCCATGGTGTTCAACCTCAAAAAGTTGATGGGCACGGTGTCTTTTTGTTGCTGGCGCAGTATTTTTTTGAGAATCTACCATGGTTTCTGAGCCTGATTTTAGAGGCGGAAATCCCTACCAAGATAAACACTTAAAACACGTTTATCTTTCATAATAGATTCAGGTGTACCTTTTGCGATGACTTCACCTTCATTGAAAATGTAGGCACGCTCACATACTTTTAATGTTTCACGAACATTGTGATCCGTGATTAAAATGCCGATACCACGCTGGGCTAACTCTTTGATAATGCCCTGAATATCGAGTACTGAAATAGGGTCGACACCGGCAAAGGGTTCGTCGAGTAATATAAACTGAGGGTCCATTGCTAATGCGCGGGCAATTTCTACTCGGCGACGTTCGCCACCTGAGAGGGCCATACCAATGGAGTCTCGAATATGATCAATATGGAAGTCAGCTAATAAGCGTTCAAGTAAATCTAACTTATCTTCTTGTTCAAGATCATCTCTTGTTTCGATAATGGCATAGATATTATCAGCCACGCTTAGCTTTCTAAAGACTGATGCTTCTTGTGGCAAATAGCCTATACCAAGCTGTGCTCGCAAGTGAATAGGATCATGAGTCAGTTCGCGTTGATCAAGAAAAATAGTGCCATGATCAACAGGAATAAGACCTACAATCATATAAAAGCTTGTTGTTTTACCAGCACCATTAGGCCCTAGTAAACCTACAATTTCCCCACTTTTAACCTCGAGTGAAATGTCTTTCACAACTTGACGGTTACCAAAACTTTTCGATAATGTTTGGGCAGATAATATGCTCATGTTAGCTGCTTATTCCAATTAGTTGGTTGCTTGAATGTAACGGCGAGATACCCAACCAATAACAACTTGACCATCAATAAGGCCTCTAACTTGTAGCCAGTCTTTCTGTTCGGTTAAAACAATGAGATCGGTATTCACTGTAAATATACCAAGCTTATTGTATTGAGTGCCAGGGCCTGTACGCACATTTAAATTTGTTGTGGTTATTGCTGTAGGATAGCCGCTGCTTTTTGCTTTGCTTGTTTGTGTTGCTGCTTTTTTAGGAGCTGATTTTGTTTTAGCTGCTGTTGGCTTTGTTTTTTTCTTACTTCCAGGTGGCTGGATAATAATATGTACACGTTCACCTTTGACAGGTTTAGTGCCCGCAGCTACAGGTTTTGATCGTGCGTTTACAATATTTTTTGTGATGTCATATTCAATACGGTCACCACTAAACTCATCACCATTTTGCCAAACATAGCCTTTACGAATGAGGTATATCTTTTGTGCTTTGGCGTGATATTCCATTTGAAGTGCCCGCGCCTTAATTGGCTGTTCTCCAAGTTTCTGGACTTGTTGATACGTGGCGGGGTTACCTTGAGTAACGACTTTAGTTAATTGCTTGTCGTTATCGTAATAAAAGGTAATGGTGTCACCTTCAATTCGTAGTGAACCTTGGGTTAAAATCGCTTTGCCTTTGTATTGGGTTACCCCTTTTTCATCATCAAGTTGAGCATGGTCAGCTTCAATGTCGATAGCTTGTTCACGATCACTGGGGAGAGCAAAAGCGAATGTCGGTAAAAGCATTAATAAGGTAATGAATAATTTACTGTATTGTTGGTGCATCATACTGTCCCTTTACTCTCGAGTGGAGATTGATCATTTTATCTTCAAGTGCAGCGTGTAACCCAATGGATTCAGTATTGCCATAAGCTGATTTCATACTCACTGCAAGGTCAGTGTATGCTGTATTGTTCAGCGTGTCTAAATTGAGTTTTTCCGTGCGTAATTCAGTGTCTGGATTTTCTTTTTGGGTAATAATGACATTACCTATCAGTAAAATATCATCGCCCTTACCTTGAGTTGTACTTTTATTGGATGTGATTATCCATGTATTTTTCCCTTGTTCAATAAATTCTGCTGAAGGGAATGTTATTTCAGTACTGTCATCTTCAGGGTAATGAGCCATTTCTTTGCCAGTAATAATGCGTGATGGATTGCCATTTTGGTCCATAACGGTCATTGTGAAATCCGTCATTGCATAGTCACTTGCTTTATTTAACTCACTGTCTGATGACGTGGTTTTTTCTGCATCTTCACCAGATAAAAGCCACAGACTAACAACTGCCAGTATAGGCAGAAGTATTTTGGCTAAAAAAGAGAGATTAGAAGTGGCGTTCAATTTGATCTTGCAGGGTACCCTGTCCTTCCATAATTAATTCACAAACTTCACGCGCCGCACCTTTACCACCTTTAGCGGGTGTTATCCAATGAGCATGCTTTTTAACAAGAGCATCTGCATCTTGGACGGCAATAGCAAGGCCGACACGGCTCATAATGGATAAATCTACCCAGTCATCTCCGACATAAGCACATTGTTCTGGTGTTAAGTCTAAACGTTCAATCAGTTCTTCGAAAGCTGGAAGTTTAACCTTTTGACCTTGATAAAGATGATTAATGCCTAAGCTCTTCATGCGATGTTCAACTACCTTTGATGTGCGTCCCGTGATAATGGCAATTTGGACACCAGTATATTGTATGAGTTTCATACCATGGCCATCACGAGAGTGAAATGCTTTATATTCTTCGCCATCATCCCCAATAATAATGCTGCCATCGGTGAGTACGCCGTCAACATCAAAAATGACGAGTTTTATATCTTTTGTTCGAGCGAGAATGTCTTGCATAGTCAATCCTAATTATCAGCGGTTGTTATACAACACCGGCGCGAAGTAAGTCATGCATATTAATCGCACCAACAAGCTGTTGGTTTTCATCTGTTATTAATAATGCATTGATTTTATGACGTTGCATCAATTCTAAAACCTCCGCGGCTAACATATTGGGCTGTCCCGTGATGCAGTTAGTCGTGATAAAGCCAGTAATTGCCGTAGTGTGAACATCAATTGTTTGGGCTAAAACACGTCGTAAATCACCATCGGTGAAGATACCAACGATATTATCGTTATCATCAACGATGGCCGTCATTCCCAAGCCCTTGTCGGTCATTTCGACTAAGGCCTCGCTAAGAAGTGCTGATATATTGACCTTGGGAATCGTGCTTCCAGTATGCATTATATCGCTGACATGGAGGAGCAAACGTCTTCCTAAATTGCCACCAGGATGAGATAAAGCAAAGTCTTCAGCTGTAAACCCGCGTGACTCTAACAGGGCAATAGCTAATGCATCACCCATTACTAATGCTGTCGTCGTGCTAGATGTGGGTGCTAAACCGAGAGGACATGCTTCTTTAATAGCACTCACATCAAGATGAGCATGGGCACTCTGTGCAATGGTAGAAAAGGGTTTTCCTGTCATGGCAATGAGCGGAATACCTAAACGTTTGATAAGTGGCAAAATGGTTAATATTTCGCTTGTTTCACCTGAGTTAGATAAGGCAAGTACGACGTCTTTATTGGTGATCATGCCTAAGTCACCATGGCTTGCTTCACCTGGATGAACAAAGAATGCAGGGCTACCTGTGCTAGCTAAGGTTGCCGCTATTTTACCGCCGATATGCCCAGATTTACCCATGCCAATGACGATAATACGACCTTCACAGTTCAATAGGTGTTGGCAAGCTGTGACAAAATGTTCATCAATGCGATCGCGTAAAGCTGTAATAGCCTCAAGCTCAGTATCGATGACAGCAAGTCCTAAAGACTTAAGTTGCTGAGACTCTGTGTTGGTCATGCTGCAGTTCCTGACATACTTTGATAAGCAATAACACCATTATAGGCGATATAGACAGAGAGCATTGCTACACCAGCAAAACGCCCTATACGCCCCCCCTTATTACTGCAAGCAAAGAAGTAAAGCATGATAAATAAGCCGAACATGAAGGCAAAGTCACGTTGTAACAATGCAGGATCAAGGTTGGATGGTTGAATGAGTCCTGGCATTGCTAATACTGCAAGCAGATTAAACATATTGGATCCCATGATATTCCCTACTGCAATATCATGCTCATTTTTTAAGGCTGAAATGACGGATGCGGCCAGCTCTGGCAAACTTGTGCCAATGGCAACAATTGTTAGGCCAATGATAAGATCACTTACGCCTAATAAATGAGCAATACCTGTTGCTCCCCATACCAATGATTTTGAGCCAATGAGCAATGCTACAAGACCAATAATGAATAACAAAATAGATTGACGCGTTGTCATGGTTGGTTCTGAAAATTCTTTTTCGAACTCTTGCTCTAGGGGATCATCTTTACTACTACGAATAGCAAGATAGGCCATGCCAAATAAGGTCAGAATAAAGCCCGAGAATAAGATAATGCCATCTATGTGACCTAAGTGTAGATCCCAAACTAGAAATAGAGACACTGCCATAACAAAGGCCAGCATAGGAAATTCACGTTTTAAGGTATCTGAATGGACAGCAAGCGGTGCGATAAGAACAGTAATACCTAATACCATACCAATATTGGCAATATTAGAACCGAGCGCATTCCCAACACCTAATGCCGGCGCACCATCAAAAGAGGCGAGTGCAGCAACGAGCATTTCTGGTGCCGAGGTACCAAAACCAACAATTGTCAGGCCGACGATGAGGGGCGATATGCCAAAGTTAGTAGCAATATTTGCCGCACCATCGACAAAACGATCTGCACCCCAAATCAGGACGGCAAAGCCAATAAGAATAGCAGTAATAAAAAGTACAGTAGTCATCGAAGTAGGTTAATTCTTTAAATCTAAGGTATAAAAAAGCCGGACTATTGTCCGGCTCTTCATTATATGTGTTTGGGACTAGCTTGTCCCATTTGATGAATGCTTATTCTTCGAATACATCAAACTCTTCTTCAGGTGGGTTGCCATCATAAACTAGGTTTTGACGACGCTGAAGATAAGCATCACGAACATAGCTATATTCATCAAGTGCTGCTTCATCAAGTACTTTCTTAACGCCTAATAAGTTGGCACGAGCATCAATAACTTCAAGTGCAACCAATGCGTTACGAGCACCATTATCATCTACATGAGTAACTGGATCTGTGTAGATATCAGCAACTAGACCAAATGAATCACGAACATTACGTGGACCAAAAAATGGTAATACAACATACGGGCCAGGTTCAACACCCCATACACCTAATGTTTGACCAAAATCTTCATCATGACCTTCGTGGCCTGCATAACCTGCGACATCAAAGATACCCGCAATACCGACAGTACTATTTAATAAGAAGCGGCCTGTGTCATCAAATGCTTGACCAAACTTAAGTTGTAGCAAGTCATTAAGGATAACGGTAATTTCGTTCAAGTTGCTGAAAAAGTTACTGACACCTTTTTGGATTGGATCAGGTAACACAGCATCATAACCCTTTGCTGCTGGTTTCAGAATGGCGCTGTCAAATGCATCATTGAATGAGTACATTGCGCGATTGTATCCTTCATATGGGTCATTATTGCTAGCCGATGAAGAAGTTGTTGCACAGCCTGATAACACTAAAATAGTGCTTAGGATGCTAACTTTTAATAGTAATGTAATCTTTCGCACGCTGTATTGTCCTACTTAATAAGGTCTAATTGATGCGTAATAGTCGCATGGACATGCATTTATGATCAAGTTTATGTGGCATAAAACACAATAAATTTAATTAATGGTGGTATGTTTACAACTAAATAGTACTGAGTTTGTTGTTATAAATACTAAAAATAACCGGCGTAGAGTCAATCCATCCTGATAATATGCTTTGCCGTATAATCATCTTATTATTAATCACTTTGTGAAAGAATATGACTAATCCTTTATTAGAAAATAATGCCTTACCCGCATTTTTAAGTATTAAACCTGAGCATGTTGAACCAGCATTAAATCAAGTGTTAGAGCAGGCAAAAGAAACGGTTAAACATTTATTAAGTAACAACGAACAACCCACATGGCAATCGTTAGTGTTGCCAATGGAAGCGCTAGATGCCTCTATAGATAAAGTCTGGTCACCAGTCAGCCATCTTAATTCTGTGATGAATTCCGATGAACTTCGTGTTGCCTACAATGCATGTTTACCTAAGCTCAGTCAGTTTGGAACTGAATTAGGGCAAAATAAAGATTTATATAATGCCTACAAATTAATTGCAGAGAGTGATGCTTTTTCTAGCCTAGATACCGCTCAGAAAAAAGTGATTAATAATGCCTTACGAGATTTCCGCTTGTCAGGTGTTGAATTATCCAAGCAAGATCAAGATAAGTTTAAGCAAATTTCGCAAAAGTTGACGGAACTTACCACCAAGTTTGAAGAAAATTTGATGGATGCAACACATGCGTGGAAAAAACATATCACAGATGAAAGCTTGCTTGATGGTTTGCCTGAATCAACCAAAGATATGGCAGCGCAATTTGCAAAACGTGATGACGTGGAAGGCTGGGTGTTTACGCTAGATTTCCCCTCTTATATGCCCGTGATGTCATATGCTGATAATCGTGACTTCCGCGAAGAAATGTATACAGCCTTTGCTACAAAAGCATCTGACCAAGGTCCAGGTGCTGGCAAATGGGACAATACTGAAATCATGACGGATATATTAAGGTTCCGTCATGAACTTGCACAATTGATTGGTTTTGAGAATCATGCACAGCGATCCTTAGCGACCAAAATGGCTCAGTCACCTCAACACGTTCTCGACTTTTTGAGTGATTTGGCTGCACGTTCAAAGCCTATTGCCGAAGAAGAGTTTGAAGAGCTAAAGTTATATGCCAATGAAACAGCAGGTATGACCGAGCTTGAAGCATGGGATGTGACCTATTTTGCCGAGAAACTACGCCAACAGCGCTATTCGATTTCACAAGAAGAATTAAAACCTTATTTTCCAGAAAATAAAGTGGTATCGGGGTTGTTTTCAGTGGTGAACCGTCTTTATGGTTTAGACATTAAAGAACGAAAAGATGTTGACGTATGGCATAAAGATGTTCGATTTTTTGAGATCTTTGATGCTCACGGAGAGTTACGAGGCCAATTTTATTTAGACTTATTTGCACGCAACCATAAACGTGGTGGTGCATGGATGGATGAATGTTTAGTTCGTAGACAAACTGAAACAGGCATACAAATCCCCGTCGCATTTTTAACCTGTAACTTCTCTGAACCTGTTGGTGATAAACCTGCTTTATTTACGCATGATGAAGTGACAACATTGTTTCATGAGTTTGGTCATGGTTTACATCATATGTTGACTAAAATCCATCATGCGGGCGTGTCAGGAATTAATGGCGTTGCATGGGATGCAGTTGAATTACCAAGCCAGTTTATGGAAAACTGGGCGTGGGAGCGTGAAGCCTTAGATCTAATGTCTGGACACTATGAAACGGGTGACGTTCTACCTCAAGATTTATTCGACAAGATGATTGCAGCACGAAACTTTCAATCAGCAATGATTATGGTGCGTCAATTAGAGTTTTCACTATTCGATTTCCGCTTACACCTAGAGTTTAATGTGGAACAAGATAAGCAAGTCGACAAGATTTTGGCTGAAGTTCGCGACCAAGTTGCTGTTGTTAAACCGCCAAAATTCAATCGTTTTGCCCACAGTTTTTCACATATCTTTGCAGGTGGTTATGCCGCAGGGTATTACAGTTATAAATGGGCTGAGGTGTTGTCGGCAGATGCTTTTTCTAAATTTGAAGAAAAAGGCATTTTTGATCGGGCAACAGGGATTGAGTTCTTAGAATCTATCTTGGAACAAGGTGGCTCGCGTGAACCGATGGAGTTATTTATTCAGTTCCGTGGGCGCGAACCTGAAATTGATGCATTATTGAGGCATTCAGGAATTGCAGCTTGATAGACTGCTTTTCAATTTGGCAGGATTGATAGTTCATGCCACACCACCACTATTTTAAAGATTAGATGTGAACCTTGTATTGAAAATACACCACGTTTACGTTGTTAAATAGCACCATTCACGAATAGAGAGCTGATCTCATTTTCTGCTTTCTATAATTACTAAGCTACATTATGAATAAAAAAATTGAATTATTAGCGCCCGGTGGCGATGTTGAAGCCATTAAAGCGGCCATTATTGCGGGTGCCAATGCCGTGTATTGTGGTTTAGTTAATTTCAATGCTCGCAACAGAGCCTCTAATTTGTCTTTTGACGATTTACCTGGAATTTTACGCTTAGCACACCAGTATGATTGCAAAGTATTTTTAACTCTAAACGTGGTTATTTTAGAGCAAGAAATTGCGGGCTTAATTAAGGTTCTAAATAAACTGGTTAACACCAAAATCGATGGCATTATCGTGCAAGATTTGGGCATTTTCAATTTAGTAAAAAAATACTTCCCTACCTTAGATATTCACGCATCAACACAGTTAACGACACATAACGAAGGGCAAATAAAGTTTCTTGCAAAAATAGGCGCATCACGGCTTAACTTGTCACGCGAACTTAATATCGACGAAGTTAAATCATTGACCACCGTTGCCCATCAATATGACATGTTAAGCGAAGTATTTGTACACGGCGCCTTATGCATTGCGTTTTCTGGTCAGTGCTATTCTAGCTCAGTCAGCGTGGGTAACTCTGGCAACCGTGGTAGTTGTAGCCAAGCCTGTCGTGATGAATATGAAATCACAGAAGCAGGCAATCTCTATCCACTTAACCTAAAAGATAATTCTGCCTATTTTGATCTTCCAGCACTCGTTGATGCAGGCGTTGACTCTGTGAAAGTTGAAGGCCGAATCAAAAATGCACACTATGTCTATACCGTCACAGACACTTGGCGTAAACAGATCGATACGTTTGAAAGGTCGGGACAATTACAAAATGACGATGCTAACTTACATCGTGTTTTTAACCGTAGCTTTACCAACTCTTTTTTAACGGGTGATCTTACCAAGGATATGTTTATCGACAGCCCGCGTGATTACAGCCTTAAACATGCAGTAAAAGAAAGTCAGCTTGTTTTAGAGGAAGATATCAAGCAAGTTAAAATACATCATTACCAGAAAAAAAATAGTCTGGGTGACGAACTTGCTGAAAAAATTAAAGACATTAGCACAGCCAAGCAAACAATCTCTTTATCTTTTACGGGCACGCTGAACGAGCCATTAAGCTTAACGATTATCATCGGCGATAACGATAAAACGCATATTCTACAAACAGAATCCAAACTAAGCGCTGCCCAGAAATTGCCTATTAACCTTTCTGTTTTAGAAAGAAGTTTCAAAAACGTTGCTTTCAATCATTTTGATATTAGCGATTTTAATTGCACGGGCTTAGGGGAAAACTTAATCCTTCCGTTTAAGGAAATAACCGCACTTAAAAACCAAGCGACTTTGTTGCTCACTGATTCTGCCAAAATAATGCCCCACGTCACTGTTCCAGAATTAGTTAAGCACAAAAAAAGCTCTGACAAGCCGAGCCTGTCAATTTTAATAGCCGACGTAAAAGATCTGTATTTATGTGATTTAACTCAGGCCGATGTATATTTCAAATTGCCTGAAAGTCTAAAAAAAGGCTGTAATAAATACATCGATATTTTATTGGCTAATCCACGTTTAATCCCGTGGTTTCCAGCAGTTTTAATTGGCAAAGATTATGATGAATCGGTACGAATTTTAGAACAGGTTTGTCCCAAACGTATTGTCAGCAATAACACCGGCATTGCATACAAAGCGTTTGAAATGGGCATTGAGTGGATTGCAGGCCCTTTTTTAAACACTACCAATTCCTATGCCTTATTAACTCTGCAAGAAGAACTAAATTGTGCCGGCGCTTTTATTTCAAATGAAATTAACCGAGGGCAAATCAAAAAAATCGCACGGCCTAACAACTTTAAATTGATATACAGCATCTATCACCCGATTTTACTGATGACCAGCAGGCAGTGCTTCTTCCAACGTACTGTCGGTTGTGAAAAACCTAGCATTGAAGATGGCTGTATGCTGAAGTGCGAAAAATCGACCACCATCACCAATACGAATGGCGTTTCTTTTGCCGTTGAT
>Ga0209495_1000465_pt1 | contig 31452 bp, 34 predicted proteins | sample EN1Hudsemesocosm_FD_184629 | JGI IMG/M metagenome (GOLD analysis project Ga0209495, IMG submission 184629) | Methane-oxidizing microbial communities from mesocosms in the Hudson Canyon - EN1E Hudson Canyon (SPAdes) (version 2) | ecosystem: Environmental > Aquatic > Marine > Cold seeps | place... | reverse complement strand
AGGTGTAGAAATGGATGCTGAAGCTATAGAAGAAGTGGCTATTCAAAACGTATTATTGTCTATCGAGAATATTCGTAAAGAAAGTCCAATATTGGCTGAAATGGAAAAGGAAGCTCAAATTAAGATTGTTGGAGCCATTTACAATGTAGCTTCTGGTGAAGTTACATTTTTAGACTAAAACTTTATAAGTTATTGAATAACTAACATCCCGCATTTGCGGGATGTTTTTTTATGCCTTAATTGTGTTCAGCGCAATGTATGTTACTTGCTTGTTATTTTTTAGCCCAGGGTAAATTAATGATGGGCTCGGGGCCAGCCATTAAGCTTGCCACTACTTGAGTGTTGGGGAATTGGTCTAGTAAGATTTTAAGGAATACTGTGATCGGAATAGACATGATGAATCCAGGAATCCCCCAGATATAACCCCAAAGCATAAGCATCACTAAAACGGTTATTACGTTTACAGAGAATGTTTTCCCCATAAAAATAGGCTCTAAGATTGCTCCCATTAAAACTTGTACCCCTGTTATTATTAGAGTGAAATACAACAGGGTTCCAGTAGGTTCAATTTCTATAAAGGCAAATGCTACAAGCAATACAACTGAGATTACTGAGCCTACCATTTGAACGAAATTGATGATAAATGCAAAAAGCCCCCAAAAAATTGGGAAGCTAATATCGAAAGCCAAGCATGCTAGACTAAAGCCTATTCCCGTAAATAAACTTATGATAAATTTTACCTTGACAAATGTTACAATGTCTTTTTCAATTTTCATGAAAGTTTTTACCGAGGAATGGTTTTGTTTGAAAATTGTGCTGTTAAGAATCTTTTGAAAGTTGATAGATTCTGAAAGAAATAAGACTACAAAAAATGCAGTCATTAAAGTCATGGAAAGGGTATTGCTAATAAATCCTAGAGTTGTTCCAAAGCTTTTGAGTAGTCCGCTATTTTGGATGTAATGCATTAAAACATTGCCTCCCTGAAGTCCTTCAATACCTAAAAAACTTTCGATAGTTGTAATTAGACTGAGGAGTTTTGTTTCTGCCTTTTCAAAAAAGAAACTATCCGCTGAGAGGATTTCATTCGTTGATAACTGAATTAATTCTCCACCTATTTTTAAAGCCCCGATAATTATTCCGATCACTATTAAGATACTCCCAAGTTTTGGAACCCTTCTCTTACTTAACCATCTCATGGTAGGTAAGAATAATAGGGTAATAAACATGGATAATATGAGCGGTATGAATATAAAGGAAAGCGTTTTGAGCAAATAAAAGATTAGAGAAATGACAATAATCAATAGAAGCTTATTTGTTGTTTTTGCGTCTTTCAAAGTGCCGATAAATAATGTTGATACAGAGTTGATTGTCCCTTTTTGAGCAGGGCTTCAAAGCTAAAAAATAATGCGATATATATAGATGCTTAGATTGTTAATGTTTTGAGGCTTCGTGATTGTTGTTTAAGCCATGTAGAGCTTCATTTTTTTTCGAAATCTTTTCAAAAACCTTCTGTTTTGTGAGGGGGCTAAATAGACTCTTGATAATTAATTCAAGGGTCTTTTTTTGATCACACCACCTATGGCATCTTTTACACTATGCATTATTATAAATGCATTTTTATCTATTTTATCTATCTCAGTACGTAGTTTAGTCAATTCTAACCTTGTTAATAGTGTATAAACAATTTCTGTTGGCTTGAGTGATTGCCCCATTTTACCCGTATAAATGGTACATGCTCTGCCAAGTTTTTCAGTTATAGCCAATCTAATTGCGTTGTTTTCATCTGAGATAATGGTTACTCCTACATACTCTTCTATTCCTGAAACTACAAAATCAACAGTTTTAGAAGTTACTAAATAGGTGAGCATGGCATATAAGGCAACTTCAATAGTAAATATATAGGTCGCAAATCCGAAAATAAGGGTGTTAAATATCAAGATAACATCTCCGATGGTTAATGCTGTTTTTCGACTTATAAAAACGGCTAAAACTTCGGTCCCATCAATAACAGAACCTCCGCGAATTGCTAATCCGATACCTAAACCTAAAAATAAACCACCAAATACTGCAATAAGTAATTTATCGTCTGTTACAACTGGAAAGGGGATAAAATGAACTGTAATGGCCAGTAATATAATTGCAATAATACTTTTGAAAGCAAATTGACGGTTAATAGTAGAAATCCCAATAATTATAAAAGGGAGGTTTACTGCAAATATTAAAATGGATAAGGGTGTCCCTGTAAGTTCAGCTATAATTAGAGAAATGCCCATAACACCACCATCGATAAACATATTAGGGAGTAAAAAGCCGTTTAATCCAAAGCTAGCTGAGAGTACTCCTAATAAAATGAAAAATCCGTCTCGTACTAAATGAGTAAATTCAATTTCTGTATTTATTAGTTCCTTATCAAAATCTATTGAAGGACCTTTTCTCTTTTTCTTAAGTTTTACAATCTTTATGATTAAAAGTTGAAAAATTGGATTCATATTAAATGGTTTCAGATTTTAATTTCGATGTCAAGATATGGTAATGTATGTACAGGATTTTTATTTATCTTAATAAGAGTCAATTATTTTAAAGTGAAAATAAAGATACTAAAATTAGATTCAATAAATGAAGAGCTGATAATGCTCTAGACTTTTTCATCTATAATTAGTTTGGCTGGCTTAACGTAACCAAAGCCTTTGTGATACTTATTTATAAAAATAATAAAACCTCGTGTTCACTAGGCTTTATTATTACTTATATTTCTCCTATGATTTACGATAAGGAATTTAAAAATATTGATTTCAAAATCGATTTATTATTAGAGGTTGAATTTGAAAATTGCACATTCATAAACTGTAATTTTTCGGGTATAGATTTATCCGATGTTATATTCTACGAATCTGAGTTTTTAGATTGTGATTTAAGTAATGTTAAATTGCTCAATACCGCTTTTCAGGAAGTGTCTTTTAAGAATTGTAAGCTATTAGGTTTGCGATTTGATGAGTGTAAGCCTTTTCTATTAGCTTTTAGTTTTGATTCTTGTACCCTAAATTATTCCTCTTTTTATCAATTAAAAATCCCGAAAACCAGCTTCAAGAGTTCAACTTTATTGGAAGTTGATTTCACTGAAGCCGATTTACAATATTCTAACTTTCATACCTGTGATTTGTCTGCTGCTTTGTTTGAGAATACCATTTTAGAAAATGCAGATTTTCGAGATTCTCGTAATTTCAATATCCATCCTGAGGCTAATTATATTCAGAATGCAAAGTTCTCGGCTGATAGCCTATTAGGTTTGTTGTTCAAGTATGAAATCCATGTGGATTAATGGTTCATTCTTTCGCTATTAAAGTATTTTAGAACTTTTTGTTTGGAGTTTTGTAGTAAGTAAAGGAGGAATGGTTTATCTTAAAGAAGCTACTTAACCTAAACTTAACATTAGGTTTATTTTAGTTTAACTGAATACTGCGCTTTATGCTCTTTCTTTGTACTAAGAAAATTAAATAAGACCTAAAGATGAGTACTACTACGGTAAAAAGAATTGAGATTAGCAAGTTTTTATATGCAACCATTTTAGTAGCAGTTTACGCAATTGCAGTATTTGCGTAGTCAGCGATTTTAAGCTTAAGACCCCTTGTTAATTATGATAAAACTAATCAAACGATTTAGTTTTCCAGTTTCTCTTTGGATTCAAAAAGACGAAAAATCATTCCTTTCATTTGTTATAGCAGCTTTTATGCTTGCTATGTTTGCAACACCTTATCCTCAAATTGCAATGTGGGTAGGGTTTTTATTTGCCGCTTATGCAGCTGTTGCTAACGATTCAATCCAAACATTAGGTACTTTTATTGCTTCAAATCAAGATAAGAAGTGGTGGGTGCTTTGGTTGTTTATTGGAGGTATATTTCTATTTACAGTTGGTTATAGTTGGTATAACTACGCAGGAGATGTTTCCCACGGCCGTTTAATGGCTAAAGGATTTGAAGTTGCTCCTACAGAGTTTCACTTCTTACAAATTGCTGCTCCAATATTCCTTTTGATACTAACGCGTTTGAGAATGCCAGTATCAACAACTTTTATTCTATTAACTTCTTTTGCTACTGCTCCTGCTGCTATCGGTAAAGTTTTAGCTAAGAGTATGAGTGGGTATATTTTAGCCTTTTTCTTAGGGGTAACGGTATTTTTAATCATATCAAAATTTGCTAAGAAATACTTTGTCGGCGAAGCTAAGTTTGGTTGGTCAATTGCACAATGGATTACTTCGGGTACTCTTTGGTCGGTTTGGCTAATGCAAGACGCTGCAAATATCGCTGTTTACCTTCCTCGTGATATGGTATTTGGTGAGTTTATGGGCTTCGCTATGGTAGTGTTTATAGGCTTGGGCTTATTGTTTTACTATAAAGGAGGTAGAATTCAGAGAATTGTTACCGAAAAATCTGTAATTACAGATGTTCGTTTTGCTACTATTGTAGATTTCATCTACTGTATTATCTTATTCTACTTCAAACTATACAGTTCTGTACCTATGAGTACAACTTGGGTGTTTATTGGTTTATTAGGTGGTAGAGAGGTCGCTATGGCGATTCGTAAAACTGGAGACCATAGTTTAGGACATTCAATTAAATTGCTGCTAAAAGATTTCTCTTATGCTATGATTGGTTTGTTTATCTCTATTGCAATTGCAATTGGTGTAAACGATCAATTAACTTTAGCTTCGATGATTGAAACTATTCCTTCGGAATTTGCTGCAGGAATTACCAAGTTCTTCAGTAGATTAGGACTATAAAATTAAATAAAAACTCCCCCGAGAAATCGGGGGAGTTTTTTTTGCACTAATAATTTTTATATTTACAGAAATCATCTTAAAATATGCAAAACAATAACCGTATTCTACTTGTTGACGACGAGAAAGACATTCTCGAATTTTTAAGTTACAATCTTAAAAAGGAAGGTTTTGAAGTTGCTACGTGTACCGATGGTCAGATGGCTTTGGATAAATTAGATGAATTTCAGCCACATTTAATCGTTTTGGATGTGATGATGCCCGGAATGGATGGGATTGAGACTTGCGAGAATATTCGTTCGAATTCCAAGTATGATCATATTATTATAACCTTTTTAACTGCTAGAGCTGAGGACTATTCACAGGTAGCCGGATTAGAGGCTGGTGCTGATGATTATATCAATAAGCCTATCAAACCTAAAGTGTTGGTGAGCAGAGTGAAAGCATTGCTTAGGAGAAAAGGGACTGCATCTACTGATGAAATTCCTAATGGCATTATTCGAGTTCAAGAGATCGTTATCGATAGAGAAAGGTATATCGTTACTGTAGATGAAGAGCCTTTAAGCTTACCACGTAAAGAGTTTGAGATACTCTACCTTCTAGCCTCAAAGCCTGGAAAGGTCTTTAAACGTGATGAGATTTTTGATAAAATTTGGGGAGATGACGTGGTGGTTGGTGGTCGTACCATTGATGTGCACGTGAGGAAATTAAGAGAAAAATTAGGACGTAATTATATAGAAACCGTAAAAGGTGTAGGGTATAAATTCAAAGTGAATGAATAAAGGAACAAAATTATATCATCAGCTGAAAAAACAAATGGATCAATCGTGGTTGGTTTCATTGGCTTCTTCTGTAATGTTGATGATCGTTATGATTGTCCACATCATTCTATTTGAATTTTCTTTAAGTTTTTCGAACTCTCTAATATTAGTAAGCTCTGTAGGACTTTCTAGTTTTATTTTGGTACGATGGTTGGTCGACCAATTTATTTACAATAAGATTAAGCTGATTTATAAAAACATCCAAGATTTTAAATCGAGACCTGGTGATTTAAAAGATGTGGATTTACGTAAAGCCAAAAAGGATGTAAACACTTGGAATAATAAGCGAGAACAAGAGATTCAGAAATTAATGATTCGCGAAAGTTACCGCCGACAGTTTGTAGGTAATGTAGCACACGAATTGAAAACGCCTATTTTTAATATTCAAGGTTATATTGATACGCTACTCGATGGGGCTATAGACGATGAGGAAATTAACCGTAAGTTTTTAGAGCGCGCTAATAAGAGTGTTGGTCGGATGATTCATATTATCGAAGATCTTGATGAGATTACTAAGCTAGAAGCAGGAACTCTCGACATCGAAGAAGAGCCAGTAGATATTGTAGAGCTTATTCAAGAGGTAGTAGATCAGCTTGAAATGAAAGCCAAAAAAAGAAATGTGAATTTGTTTGTTAAGCATCAGCAAAAGGGAAGATTCCTAGTTCAAGTTGATGTAGAGAAAATAAAACAAGTCCTTATCAACCTTGTCGTAAATGCCATTAAATACGGTAGAGAAGGTGGTGAGGTTATTTGCAGAACCTATTCAATGGGTGAGCAAGTTTTAGTAGAGGTTGCCGATGATGGAAATGGGATTCCTTCAGAGCATCTAACTAAAATTTTCGAACGCTTCTATCGGGTAGATAAGTCACGAGATAGAGGGCAAGGAGGTTCTGGTTTAGGTTTGTCGATTGTTAAGCACATCATCGAGGCACACAATCAAACCATAAATATAAGAAGTACTGAAGGGGAAGGTTGTACTTTTTCGTTTACCTTAAAGAAAGCTTAAATATTAATTGGTAATGACGAATGATTAAATAACAATTTTCAATTGTCATTTTGTCTGTCTAAGCCTTTGTAGAAGATCGTTTGTGAGTGTTTGATTTTGCAAAGATGACAGCTTCTTTCCTCAAATTATCTTCTTCGAGAAACCTTAGGATGATAATTTGGGTTTCAGTTTAATAATTGTGCATTAGTCATCAGAATCAATCATTGTTTCTCGATCACCTCTTTCAATAAGTCGTAGTTCATTTGCGATTGTTTCTGTAAACCACTTTTCAATAGATAGAACATAGATCGGTAAAGAATATTCGAACCGGTCATAGTTGAGTAGGCAGTTATTGTTGTTTTCTCGTCGTTTCCTTCAAAGTAAATTTCAACAGTACCCGTAAAGAAATCAGTTTCCATATCGAAAATGAACTTCTCATTTTCTTTGATGTCCTTCAATTCTTCAATCATTTCTATGGTCTGTCCATCTTGCTCAAACTTCATTAAAAATCGAGAACCGGGAGTAAGAGGAGCACCACTTAAAACTTCATTTCCAACATAACCAATAAGCCATTCTGAGGCTAGTGAGTCGTTGATGAAAGTAGCGTAGGATTTCTCTACAGAAGCATTTACTTCAATTTTGTTTTCGTACTGAAAATTGGAGTGAAAGAAGCCTAAGCTGATAAAGGCTAATGTTATTCCGGTCAGACCTAAAAGGGTGAATTTTACGAAGCGCATATTTATTGAATTGATTATTCAAATATAGAAAAAGGAATCGGTATTGAATTCGTATTTTTGCTAAGCAAAAAAAGATTAAAGTGGGAAAGAATAAACTTAGGAAGTTCGCTGAAAACGAAACCTTTGAAAATATGGTGCAAGCACCACGAACCTATTTGTTGGAAAATGGATTGGAATTAAAAGGGGAATGGCATAAAGAATTCTTCAAGAATGATAATCCAATCGTTCTCGAATTGGGTTGTGGTAAAGGAGAGTATACAGTAGGTTTAGGAGAGCAGTTTCCTGAGAAAAACTTTATTGGAATCGATATTAAAGGTGCTCGAATGTGGCGTGGTGCTCGTACAGCTACCGATAATAAGATGACCAATATTGGATTCTTAAGAACGCATATTGAGTTAATCCACAATTGCTTTGCCAAAGGCGAGGTAAGCGAGATTTGGATAACATTCCCAGATCCTCAAATAAAATACCGACGTCGTAAAAAGCGTTTAACAGCTCCCGATATGTTAGACATGTATAGAAAAGTTTTGTCAGACGATGCAGTCATTCATCTCAAAACGGATTCACAGTTCCTTCTTGGATATACTTTAGGTATAGTTGAAGGTTACGGACATAAAGTATTGGATTCTAGTTACGATATCGACAAGCAAAAGTCTGAGAACAAGCTCTTACAGATTAGAACCAACTACGAAGGGATTTTCCGTGATAAGGGAATGACTATTACCTACATAAAATTCCAGTTAAATAAGAATGTCTAAACCAGCCGAAAAAGAATCATTCTTTGAACGATGTTACGATGTAGCGCGACACATTCCTTATGGAATGGTAACAAGCTACGGTGCTATAGCAAAACATCTTGGTGCAGCAAGGTCGGCAAGAATGGTTGGCTGGGCAATGAATAACAGTCACGATAAAGATATTCCTGCTCATCGAGTAGTCAATAGAATCGGCTTATTAACGGGGAAACATCATTTTGATGGAATCAATTTGATGAAGCAATTATTAGAAAATGAAGGTCATAAATTTGATGGAGATCAAATTCTAAACTTTAGGCAAGTATTTTGGAATCCAACTGATTCTTAAACCCTTGATTTTTGTACCTTTTGCGCAGCAAAATTACAGCATGAATATACAGAAGAAACAAATTGAAGAGGCACTGAAGAGTGTGAAGGTGAAAGGTGATGAAAAATCGCTGGTGGAGAATGGTTTAGTGTCTAACATCGTTGTCTTTGGTGATGAGGTGAGTATTGATATTACCATTCACAATCCTACACTTCACGCTAAGAAGCAAGTGGAAGTGGATATTTTGAAAGCTATTCATGCACAAGTATACGCCAAAGCTAAAATTACAGTTCGCATTACTGTTGAGGCTAAGCAAGAAGAAAACCCTAATCTGATTAGAGGAGAGAAGTTAGAAGGCGTAAAGAATATTGTCGCGGTAGCTTCTGGGAAAGGTGGAGTAGGGAAATCTACTGTAACTGCAAACTTGGCAGTATCACTACAAAAGCAAGGTTATAAAGTAGGTATTGTTGATGCCGATATTTATGGTCCTTCTCAGCATATCATGTTCGATGTAGAGAAGTCTCGACCTGAAGCTAAAAATGTAAATGGCAAGCCAGTGATGTTACCCGTAGAAAGCTACGGTGTGAAATTACTATCTATAGGATTTTTTGCGCCCGGTTCTCAAGCAGTAGTTTGGAGAGGGCCTATGGCAACAAAAGCCTTAAACCAGTTAATTAAGGATGCTTACTGGGGAGAGTTAGATTATTTATTAATTGATTTACCTCCAGGAACTGGTGATGTACATTTATCCTTGGTGCAAGCTGTTCCTGTAACTGGAGCTGTTATCGTAAGTACACCTCAAACTATCGCTTTAGCTGATGCTAAAAAAGGTGTTGGGATGTTCCAGTTAGACACCATTCAGGTTCCTGTATTGGGTCTTGTAGAGAATATGGCCTTCTTTACGCCAGAAGAGCTTCCAGAGAATAAATATTATATCTTTGGAAAAGATGGTACTAAAAATCTAGCCGACGATTTGAACTTACCGTTATTGGCAGAGATTCCGTTTGTACAAGGTATACGCGAAGCTGCTGATGTAGGTCGTCCTATTGCGCTTCAAGAAGATAGCCCATCGGCAAAAGCTTTTATGGAATTAGCAACTAATGTAGTGGAACAAGTTCAATTGCGTAACAACAATGTAAGTCCTTCCAAGGCAGTGGAAATCACCAATATGGACGGTTGTTCATCTTAAACGAATAAATATGTCAGTACAGACAGAATCGGGATTACTCGAAAAAATAGAAAAAGCCTTATCTGATATTCGTCCTTATTTAGAGTCGGATGGAGGAGATATCTCACTGGTTGAGGTTACCCCAGATATGGTCGTAAAAGTAAGGCTTCACGGAGCTTGTCAAAGTTGTAATGTCAATCAAATGACTTTGAAAGCTGGTGTTGAGCAATCGATAAAAAAATACGCTCCTGAAGTTAAGGAAGTCGTAAATATAGACGAGTAAATCGTAAATAAATGACTCAAGTTAGCAAAAAACTTGAACAGGTAACCGTACTCTTTGCCGGTGATTCTGGTGATGGGATTCAATTAACGGGAACTCAATTCACAACAAATACTGCACTGTATGGAAACGACTTGAGTACGTTTCCTGATTTTCCGGCGGAAATTCGTGCGCCTTTAGGAACCATAGCTGGAGTTTCTGGTTTTCAGATTCACTTTGGTTCTGTAGATGTTTATACCCCTGGTGATCGATGTGATGTGCTAGTGGTGATGAATGCAGCGGCGTTAAAAAAGAATTTATCTCGACTTAAAGAACGCGGTACGATTATCTTGAATACTTCTGGTTTCGATAAGAGAAACTTACGCTTAGCGGGTATCGAAGAAGGTCAGAATCCTCTACTCAATCATAGCTTAGAAGGTTTTAAAGTACACGAATTCGATATTACAAAACTTACACGTGAATGTCTTAAGGAGTCTTCTTTAGGGACTAAAGATCGCGATAGATGTAAGAATATGTTCGTCTTGGGGTTTGTGTATTGGATGTACAATCGTAAGCTTGATTCATCGATTGATTTCCTAAAAACGAAGTTTGCTTCGAAGCCGGAGATATTAGAAGCCAATGTGACGGTACTTAAAGCGGGTTACCATTTTGCTGATACTTGTGAAACATTCTCAAACCGTTTCGAAGTAAAGCCTACGAAAATGCCCACAGGTTCTTACCGAAATATCATTGGGAATCAGGCTACTGCATTAGGTTTAATTGCTGCAGCTCATAAATCGAAACTCGATTTATTTTATGGAGGTTATCCAATAACACCCGCTTCAGATATTCTTCACGAACTGGCAAAGCATAAAAACTTTGGAATTAAAACATTCCAAGCCGAAGATGAGATTGCTGGAATTTGTTCTGCTATCGGAGCTTCTTACGGAGGTGACTTAGCTGTAACAGCTTCATCGGGACCGGGAATTGCCTTAAAAGGTGAGGCTCTAGGTTTGGCTTTGATGTTAGAAATTCCACTCGTAATTGTAAATGTACAACGCGGAGGACCTTCTACAGGTTTACCTACCAAAACTGAGCAATCCGATTTATTACAAGCCGTTTATGGTAGAAATGGTGAAGCACCAATCCCTGTGATTGCTGCTGCATCACCTTCAGACTGTTTTACCATGGCTTACGAAGCTTGTCGTATTGCAATTGAGCATATGACTCCAGTGTTTTTACTTACCGATGGCTATATAGCTAATGGCGCAGAACCTTGGAAATATCCTAATTCTTCTGATTTAGCTGATATAAAACAAAGTTTTACTAAGGAAAGAACGGAGGAATCTGGAGCTTATTTACCTTATAAAAGAGATGAGAAACTAGTTCGTGAATGGGCGATTCCGGGAACGAAAGGAGTAGAGCATCGTCTAGGAGGTTTAGAAAAAGACAAAGAATCTGGAAATGTTTCTTATGAACCTGAGAACCATGAATACATGGTGAAAATTCGAGCTGAAAAAGTGGATAGAATTGCAGATTTTATTCCAAAACAAGAATTGGATAGTGGTTCTGAAAAGTCCAAACTACTAGTGCTTGGTTGGGGTTCTACGTACGGTGCTATAAAAACTGTAGTTAAAGAACTGGCTATCGAAGGCGTTGATGTTGCGCATGCGCACATTAAATACATTCAGCCAATGCCGAAGAATTTGGGTGAAATATTAGCTAACTTTGAGTTGATATTGATTCCTGAAATGAACAATGGGCAGTTAATCAAACTGATTAGAGATCAGTATTTGGTAGACGCTAAACCTTTAAATAAAATTAAAGGAGTGCCTTTTGAGGCTAGAGAAATTAAAGCAGGAATTCTTAATATGTTGAAGCAATAGTTATGGCTGAAGCAAAAGATATACAAGAGGAAGTTCAAAAGCTAACTGCTAAGGACTTTGTAAGCGATCAGGACATTCGTTGGTGTCCGGGTTGTGGTGATTATTCTATTTTGAAACAAGTACAGTCTGTGATGCCTGAATTAGGTATTCCTAAAGAAGATATAGTTTTCATTTCTGGAATTGGTTGTTCTTCGCGTTTCCCATATTACATGAACACCTTCGGAATGCACTCTATTCACGGTAGAGCTACGGCTATTGCTAGTGGGTTAAGGGCAGCGCGTCCCGATTTAAGTGTTTGGTTGATTACTGGTGATGGCGATTCACTTTCTATTGGTGGTAATCACTTGATTCATTTATTGCGTAGAAATTTCAATCTGAATATCCTCCTATTCAACAACCAGATTTACGGTTTAACAAAAGGACAATATTCACCCACTTCAGAGTTGGGTAAAAAGACCAAGTCTACACCAATGGGTTCTATCGATCATCCATTTAATCCTTTGGCCTTATGTATGGGTGCTGAGTCTACCTTTGTAGCTCGCGCACTCGACAGAGAGCCTAAGCACCTTCGCAATATTTTGATGCGTGCAGAACAACATCAAGGAACCTCTTTAGTAGAGATTTACCAAAACTGTAACATCTTTAACGATGGTGCCTTTGGTGGATTTACCGATAAGCAGACTAAAAAAGAAAATAGCCTTTATCTTGAGCACGGACAACCTTTGGTGTTTGGAGCTAAAGAAGATAAGGGGGTTATATTAGATGGCTTCGAACCTCGAATTGTTGACTTAACCAATGGAGAATTCGCGAAAGAAGACCTTTGGATTCACGATGAGAAATGTAGGAATAAGGCAAATATCCTTACGCGTTTCTTCGACGATCCGTCAAATGAAGGTGCTTTACCTAGACCCTTTGGTATTTTCTATCAAGAGGAACGTTTCCGTTACGAGGAAGCTCTTAATGAACAATTAGATACTGTGAAGGAGCTTAAAGGGGTTCCCGATTTAGATAAGCTATTAGCAGGTTCTAACACCTGGGAAGTAGAGTAAAACCAAAAAAAGCCATTTTGTCAGAAGTGGCTTTTTTGTTGCTGAGGTATATGTCGGAAAGTTTCACTAAATTAGAACATATAATATCGTCCTTATGATTGAACTAACTACCAGAACAGAACATATTATACTCGATAAATCAGGGATTGTATTTTGTCAAGTCTTTGATGGAGTGTATATGCATTTAGTTGATGCTAAAGAAAACATGGCTTCCATAGAGATGTTGGCTAAAGGACGTAAAGTTCCCGTGTTGGTAGATATAAGAAAGTCTATAGGGTTAAGTCAAAAATGTAGAGCTTATTTTGCTAGTGAGGCCGTTCAAAAAACACAATCTGCTTGTGCTGTAATTGTATCCTCCATTTTATCACGATTACTAGCAAGTTTTTTTCTTGGGGTTAACAAGCCTAAAATACCTTTAAAGATTTTTGATGATAAGGTGACTGCTAAAAAATGGCTTCTAGACACGTTTAGAAATAAAGTATAACATGCAGATCAATCATATACATACAAGTAATGCAGATTTATGGGTTGATGAAGATGCTATAGCTTATATTACTTTTAAAAAAGGTGCTTACGAAACTGCTGAAACACTCAAAGAAAACGCCTTAGCAATTAACTATTTAAATGGTGATGTGGGTGGTAATATGGTTGTTGTCGATATTAAAAATGCTAAAGGTGTATCTTTAGAAGCACGAAACTTATCAAAAGCACAAACTTATATTTATGTTTATAAATCTGTAGCAATTGTAGTTGAAAACCTTTTATCGAGACTTTTAGCTAGCTTCTTCATACGCTTTAGTGTGCCGGGGTTCCCTATAAAAATATTTGACAACAATTTGAATGCCAAGGATTTGTTAATGAAGAAAAAAAGTTTGAAATGGAGATTATAAATACTAGTTGTGCTACAATAACCATTCATGATGATGGGTTTAGTTATATAGAATGTCTAAAAGGTGCAAAAATAACTGTAGTTGAGCAAGAGGAGAATTTAGAGCAATTTTTGCTTCGAAAAAAGGACTTGTCTGGACTCTATATGCTTAATTTTTAGAATATGGTATCGTTTACTCCGGAAGCTAGGAGGTTTGTGTTAGATGCTAGAGTAAAAGAAATTACTCGGGCTGTATGCGTCATAGTTAGCTCACCATTGTCAAAGCTATTAGCAAATATTTTGATTAAAAAAACAAATACTTTATTCCCCCTAAAGGCATTTACTGATAGAAGCAAAGCAGAATTATGGCTCAAGTCGATTTAAAAATATTAAACGAATTAGTAGAAGTAATTTCGTCTGTAGCTGCTCTCGATTTTACCAAAAAAATTGAGGATATAAAAGGTGATGGTACCGCCTTGGATACCATTGCGATAGGTTTAAATATGCTAAGTGAGGAGCTAGAGGATAGTGTTGTTAGTATAGATGAATTAGAGGATAAGAATAATGAATTACAAGAGGTAGTTCTGAAGATGAATGAGTTTAAGTATGCTCTTGACTCATCTTCGATTGTCGTGATTACTGACCTCAAAGGAAATATTACTTATTTCAACGATAAGTTTTGTGAAATTTCTAAATACTCTCGTAAGGAGTTGATGGGGAAAAATCAACGCATTGTAAATTCTGGCTACCACCCAATGGAGTTTTGGCAAGAAATGTGGAAGACGATTAGTGAAGGCAGCATCTGGAGTGAAGAGGTTAAGAATAAAGCAAAAGATGGTTCTATTTACTGGGTGAATACAACAATTGTCCCCTTCCTAAATGCAAAAAGAAGACCTTATAAGTATATGGCACTTCGCCAGGATATTACTGAACGAAAATTATTTGATCAACAGGTTCTTAATTCCATCATTACCACTCAAGAACAAGATAGAGAGGTTTTTTCTGAAGATTTACATGAAGGCTTGGCGCAGTCTTTAGCAGCCTTAATGATGCAAGTAGGTGTGATTGAGGTGAAGATTAAAAATTTAGCAGATACTGATTTGAAAAATTCTGTAGCCTATATTAAAAAATATATCCAAGAAAACATTGAAAATACTAGAGTTTTGGCAACCAGTTTAATGCCCAGAACAATGATGCGTTATGGTGTTGAACCCTCCTTACGTTCCTATATTTCAAAGCTGCATGAACAAGGCGAACGCTTTATTGAGTTTAATTGTCTTTTGGATGGAGCTCTTGATAAGGATATTGAGATTACACTTTACAGAACTATCGTTGCAGTGCTAGATAAAGCTAGTGTGCCCAGAGTCCCTAAAGTGATTATCCATATTAATAATAAGGATAATCTCTCTGTAGTTGTTGAGATTTCTTGTCATAAAGGTGAGGCAGAGAAGTGTACAATCGAGAACCAAGGATTCACACCCTACAAAAAAAGAATTGAATTACTAGGAGGTAATATGTTTATGCAGAAACTGCGTGATGAAATATTAATTGTTACAATAAAGTTTTAGTTATTTAGTCCAAGAATTAAACAAAGCCATACTATGAAATTGTAGCAGTTAGTTTTATCAATTATTTCAATCCTTCAGGAATGAAACAAACTGGAATAGCTTTCATTTTGTGTTGATTAGCACAATGTAGTCGTGTAAAAATGGAAAACACTTCTTGCTGTCGTCCTTTAAATTTGTTTTCAGTAGATAGAGCATATTCATTCATCGCCCATTCAAGCTCGTCGTAGGATGCACCTAATTGATCTTCATCACTTCTACCGTCAACCCACAGTCCATCAGTTGGTGCTGCTCCTTGAATGGAGTTTACAATTCTCAACTCATTTGCAAGAGCAAAAACTTCTGATTTCATTAAATCAGCAATAGGACTAAGGTCTACACCGCCATCACCATATTTTGTGAAAAAGCCTACACCAAAATCTTCCACTTTATTACCAGTACCCGCAACTAGCATTCCCTTTGCACCTGCGTAAGCATACAGTGTTGTCATTCGTAATCGCGCACGAGTATTCGCCATTGTCAAGTCACTTTGTAATTCAGATGGAATTTGATTTGATATAGTGTCAAACGTATCGCTGAGGTCTGCAGTGCAAATAGTAACGTTAGGAAACTTCTCATTCAGCCATTCGGAGTGTTCTCTAGAACGATCAAATTCGGCTTTGTGTTGGTGAATAGGCATTAGTATACACAAGACCTCTTTTCCTGTTAAAGCACAAAGAGTTGAAGTGACAGCAGAGTCTATACCACCGGAAATACCAATTACAAAACCATTTGTTTTGGATTGATTGCTGTAGGATTTTAACCAATTGCTAATATGTGCACTAATTGCTGCCGTCTTCATTTTGAGTGGTAATTAAGGGACAAATTTAATAAAAATGACTTTTCTACGAATATCTATCTTCAATTTATGCAGTTTACTCACATTTCTTATTTTTGCACTATTAAAACCAACAGCAATGAAGCAGTTACTTGCATTTGTTCTTATAAACATAACATTTTTCAGTTCTTGTGGTGATACCAGTAGCCCAGAAGTATCTGATGTAAATATCTTGATTGAAATTGAACATTTTGATCATCGTTTTTTTGCTATGGATAGTGCTCATTTTGATGAGGACCTATCTCAACTTAAAAGCGATTTTCCTACATTTTTCGAAATGGGGCAAGAGGATGAAGTGCTAAAAAGAAGGTTTTATGACCCGCAGATTCGTGAGTTGTATACTTCAGTTGATTCAATTTATAGATCCACTGAGTTTTTAGATGCAGACTTGTCTACTGCTTTCCAGTATTTCTATCATTATTTCCCTACTCACGATAGCCTTAAGCTTTATACTTGGGTTTCAAATTTCGAGAATATAGAGCCAGTTATCGTCTCCGAAAACACTTTGTTGCTCGCTTTAGATATGTATCTGGGCTCAGAATCAAATTTCTATAAAACAGCCCCAGAGTATATTAGACAAAGGTTTGACAAACGCTTTATTTCTTCGGATGTTTTTCACTCTTATTTTTCTGAAAATATTCCCTTATCAAATGATAATACCCTATTGTCTTCTATGATTCATCATGGGAAAATTCATTACTTATGTTCAAAGATGTTGCCTACAGAAGAACAGGAAATTATAATGTCTTATCCGAAAAACAAAATGAGTTGGTGTTTAAGTAATGAGAGTAATATATGGGCTTATTTTATAGAAAATCAACTATTATTTTCATCTCAATATCAAGCCAAACAACGCTTTATTGAGGATGCACCATTCTCGAAGTTTTATACGAGCTTTGATAATGAAAGCCCAGGACGAGTTGGGCAGTGGGTAGGATGGAGGATTGTGAACTCTTATATGGATTCTCACCCTGAAATTAACTTAACAGAATTAATTACAGAGCAAGATGCTCAAAAGATATTACGCGAATCGCGATACAAACCAAAACAGTAAAGATGAAAGAGTCCGAAATTAAAATCAAAATTACCCTAGACGAAAATAAAGTCCCAGAGCAAATTTACTGGACGGCTGAAGATGCTGGAGAAGTGAATCAAAAATCTGAAGCTGTATTAATCTCTTTATGGGATACAGAAAAGCAAAACTCATTACGTATTGACCTTTGGACGAAAGATATGAAAGTGGATGAAATGAAAACATTTTTTCACCAAACACTAACCGCAATGACCGATACCTTTGAACGGGCTACTGGTGATGAGAAGATGGCGGGTGATATGCGTCGTTTCTGTCAGTATTTTGCCGAAGAACTGAAATTGATAAAGGATATTAAGAAGAAGTGATTGAGTTAAAAGTTTAAAAATAGTGTATCAACTGTAGAAGTCTAAATTAGGTCTACTAATATAGATATAAACTTAATTTCATTAAAAACGCCCTCGAATTTTCAAGAGCGTTTTTTATGTGTTGGTTAACTTTTATTCTTCAGCTTTAAACTAATCTAAATCTTGTCTTTAACAGCTTCATTCATTTTGTCGATAAAGTTTAGGATTTCTAATTGTCCTAAGCCACTTTCGGCAGAGCTTCTAAAAGTTTGAGGAATTTCTTCCCATGTTTTCAGCATTTCGGTAGTGTATTTCGAGATGTTTTTATTTAGTTGAGAGCTTGAGAGTTTGTCCATTTTAGTGAAAACAATCACAAAAGGAATTCCCTTTCTCCCTAGCCATTCCATAAACATCATGTCTATTTTTTGTGGCTCGTGACGCGAGTCTACCAAAACAAAAGTACAGACAAGATTTTCTCTTTTTTCGAGGTAATCGTAAATGAATTTGGCAAAAATAGCGCGATCCTTTTTCGAGACTCTCGCATACCCATAACCTGGAAGGTCGACCAAGAACCAATTGTCATTAATCTTAAAATGATTAATTAATTGAGTCTTCCCGGGTCTTCCAGAAGTCTTTGCTAAAGACTTTCGGGTCGTTAACATATTAATCAAAGATGACTTTCCCACATTCGAACGTCCAATAAAAGCATACTCTGGAATGCGCTCTTTTGGGCACTTCTCTAAATCAGTATTACTAATTACAAACTCAGCCTTATTGACTTTCATCTTTATTTGTTCTTATTCAACCATTCAACACATGTGTTTGCAAAGTCTACAGGATGCTCCATCATAGGGGCGTGTCCACATTTGTCAAACCAATGTAATTCCGAATTTGGTAAAAGTTGATGAAATTCCTCAGCTACCTCTGGAGGTGTAACGCTATCATCTTTACCCCAAATCAAACAAGTTGCTTGATTCATATTAGGCAGGTCTTTAGCCATGTTGTGGCGAATAGCGGATTTTGCTAAAGCCAAAATGCGAATAATTTTCTCTCTAGAGTTTACCGAGTCAAATACTTCATCAACCAATTCTTTGCTTGCTATTGCAGGGTCGTAAAATACATCTTGTGTTTTTTCTTTGATGTAATTGTAGTCTTCTCTGCGAGGGAAAGTACTTCCCATTGCCTTTTCGTATAATCCAGAACTTCCTGTTAAAATTAAAGTTTTAACAAGCTCAGGGTTGTTTCTTGTATAAATCAATCCTACGTGACCCCCTAAGGAGTTTCCTAAAAGCGTAACGTCTTTTAGGGCTTTGTCTTCTATGAATTTCTCTAGGAATCTAGAGACGCCCTTAGCACTTGTTTTAAGTAGGGGTAAGGTATATATCGGTAAAGATGGGATTACTACTCTGTAACCTGCTTCAGCTATAATGGTTGCGGTTTTCTCAAAGTTACTCAATGCGCCCATCAATCCGTGCAAGAAAATTACAACTGGACCTTCTCCAATAGTTACATATTCGTATGTACCGTCTTTTATTATTTCGTACTTCATAAGTAAATTTTTACAGCGCAAAAATACTGAATAAATACCGAATCATATTATGATGGATATTAGAGTGTTGTTTTCTTTTTATTTCCGCATTCAATTACAACTTTTTTGAGGGAATGATTTTTCCTAGGCCCAATCATACTAACTTGATATTGAGGAAAGTTATCAACATAGTGGTGTAATGTGGTAGAAAGTGGTATATATTTGTATTCAATAAAAATTAAGCTGAAAAAGTGAAAAATTTAATCGGAATGTATGAATGTAGAGCAGATGCCAAAGGGCGTTTGATGCTACCTTCTGGTTTGAAGAAGCAGCTAGCAGCTGAGCTTCAGGAAGGATTCATATTAAAACGTTCTGTATTTAACACTTGTTTAGAACTGCATCCAATGGCTGAATGGAATGCGATTATGGCCGACGTTAATAAGCTAAATCGCTTTGTGAAAAAGAATAACGACTTCATCAGAATGTTTACGGCTGGAGTCAGAATGGTGGAGGCAGATAGTACAGCGAGAATACAAATCCCTAAAGATCTCATCAATTTTGCTGGAATTGAAAAACAGATTGTTTTGGCTTCGGTAGGAAATATCGTTGAGATTTGGGATAAAGACCAATACGAGAATACAGTAAATGATGCTTCGGTAGATTTTGGTGTATTGGCGGAAGAGGTAATGGGTAGTACTGATAAATCGACTGAGAATGAGTGAGTATCACGATCCAGTATTGTTGAGTGAATGTTTGGAAGGGTTGAATATCAATCCAAAAGGAACTTATGTTGATGTTACTTTTGGTGGTGGCGGTCATTCAAGAGCTATAGTTTCCAAATTAGTAGAGGGTCATTTATATGCCTTCGATCAAGATGATGATGCCCTAAAAAATGAATTAGATGATGATCGTTTTACATTAATCAACGCCAACTTTAGATATTTAAAGAGTTCACTCCGTATGTATGGAGTAAAAGAGATAGACGGTCTATTGGCTGATTTGGGAGTTTCTTCTCATCAGTTTGATGTGCCAGATAGAGGTTTTTCAACTCGTTTTGAAGCTGATTTAGATATGCGTATGGATCAGCATTCTAATTTGAATGCCTACAAAGTCATTAACGAATACGAGCAAGATGATTTAAGAAACATATTGAAGTTGTACGGAGAGTTAAAACGTCCGGGAACTATTGCACGTGTGATTTGTGAAGCTAGAGTGGAAAAGCCAATCTCAACAGTGAACGAGCTAAAGGCATTGTTGAAACCCTTTACGCCAGCTATGCTAGAGAATAAATTTTTCGCTCAAGTCTTTCAAGCCATTCGTATAGAAGTAAACGATGAGTTGAATGTACTGCGTGAAATGCTAAGTCAAGCTCAAGAGGTGTTAAAACCTGGAGGTCGTTTGGTGGTGATTTCATACCACTCCCTAGAAGATCGATTGGTGAAAAATCTGATTCAAAAAGGGAATTTTGAAGGGGAGTTAGAGCAAGACTTCTACGGAAATAAACTCTTAAGTTTTAAGAAAGTAAGTCGCAAGCCTATCCTTCCAACAGAAGAAGAAATTAAAAGAAATAACCGCGCTCGAAGTGCTAAACTAAGAGTCGCAGAAAAATTATAAGTCTTGACAAAACCAACTTGGAATAAGCTGTTTAATGTGCTGGGGAGCCGATTTAAAGGTTTCTACGCAGATAAGCTTGCCTCCAAAAATTTGTTAGTGACTTCTTGGAGAATGGTTTTGTTCATTTCAAGTTTAGCCATCCTCGTTATTTACAGTTCTCATAAAGTTGATCAAAAAGTGATTCGAATTAGTAAGCTCAATGAAGAGTTAAAGGATTTGCGCTCTCGTCATATCGATATGCGAACACAGTTAATGTCTTTAAGTAAGACCACAAAAGTCGCAGAAGAAGTAGAACATTTAGAGCTTTTTGAGTCGCTCGATGCACCGTTTAAAATTCAAGTACAAAACTAAAAATGAAAGAAAAGAAGGCCATATTTCTTCGCGTTATGCTGATTAGCTCGCTAATCGTAATCGCTGCTGTGGCAATCTTTATTCAGTTGTTGTCTGTACAAGCAGAGTTGTCAGATAGTGTAGCACTTAATGATCCTATAATTCAGTTAAGAGAAATCCCATCACCTCGCGGAAATATTTACGATGTAAAAGGGAATTTGTTGGCAACCTCAATGCCAGTTTACACCATTGCTATGGATGCTACTCAAGCTTCAGATACTTTGTTTGAAAACAATTACCGTGCACTGGCAACAGGCCTTTCAGAAATTTTTGGTGATTTATCTTCAGAAGAATATGCTAAGAAATTGCGTCAATCTAGACGTAATCAAAAACAATATCTAAGACTTCAATCAGGTGTTCGTTATTCTGAACTTCAAAAGGTGAAGCAATTGCCGATACTCGAAAATGGGCGGTATAAAGGTGGCTTTGTTTACACACAACAATCTAACAGAACCAAACCCTTTGGTTATTTGTGTGATCGTACTATTGGTTATGGGAGAGAGAGAAGTGATGTTGGAATTGAAAAAGCTTACAATCATTATTTAAAAGGATTGAATGGTCTGCAAATGATGCAAAAAATTAATGGTGGAATCTGGAAGCCATTAAGTAACACACAAGATGTAGAACCTATTTCGGGTTCTGATGTGTACTCAACTATTGATATTCGTATTCAAGATATTGCCCAAACGGCCTTATTGAAAAGCTTGGAAAAGTTTGAAGCTGAAAACGGCTCTGTTATTCTGATGGATGTGAAAACGGGTGCTATTCGTGCGATATCGAGTTTAGAGCGTACTGATGAAGGAAAGTACGCGGAGAGATTCAATTATGCAATTGGTGCAGCTTACGAACCTGGATCAACCTTTAAATTGGCTTCATTATTAGTAGCATTAGAAGATGGGAAAGTTGATACTGCAACCATCGTCGACACCAAAAATGGGGCTTTCAAGTTTTACGACAGAACGATGAAAGATTCAAATTACCATCGCGGGGGTTATGGTAAAATCAGTTTAGGAAGGGCTTTTGTGGTCTCTTCGAATATAGGGATTGCACGAACTATAGTAGATAATTATAAAGATAGTCCACAGCGATTTGTAGACCGCTTAGCTCGACTCGGAGTAAGTGATAAATTAGATTTTGAACTTTTAGGTGAGGCTGAGCCGTGGATTAAAAATACAAACGACCCTACCTGGTCTGGAGTTTCGTTACCGTGGATGGCCTTTGGTTATGAATTGAAAATGTCGGCACTTCAGATTTTAGCATTATACAATGCAGTTGCTAACGATGGAGAATTAGTGAAACCACGTTTGGTAGATAGAGTTCAAAGAGGTGAAAAGATATTAGAGGCTAAAGCAGTCAAAGTATTAAAGCCAAGTATTTGTTCTGAATCAACGATTGCTATTCTGCAAGATTTGATGGTCGGAGTTGTAGAAAATGGAACTGCTACAAACATCTACTCAAAAAAATATTCTTGTGCTGGGAAAACGGGAACAGCAAAAATTGCGAGCGAAGGATCTTATGGCTCTGAGTATCGATCGTCCTTTGCTGGGTACTTTCCTGCCGAAAACCCAAAGTACTCTTGTATAGTCGTAGTATCGAAACCTAAAAAAGAAATTGGCTTCTATGGAAATATTGTAGCTGCACCTGTTTTTGAAGAGGTTCGTGACTTACTCTATGCAGAAGAGGCAATCGATATTCCTCAAATCGCTGAAAATATTGACGCAGATTATATTGGGAAAGCTCAAGAAATAAACAACATTCATAAAGTTTTAGACTACCCGAAGTACGGAGCTTCACAAAAAAACATTTGGTTAAAGTCGGATAAAGAAAACTTTGAAGCTTTAGATTTTGAAGAAGGAGAAATGCCAAATCTAAAAGGGATGCCCGCGATGGATGCCCTTTATCTATTAGAAAATTTAGGTTTAGAAGTGGAGATTCAAGGAAGAGGAAAGGTCACTAGACAATCTTTGAAAGCTGGAAATAAAATTAAAGAAAATCAAAAAGTAGCACTGAGACTATCATAATGAAACTGCTAAAAGACATATTGTACAAAGTAGATTTAGATCGCATTGAAGGGAATACGAATATTGCCATTCCTCATATGTGTTTTGATTCTCGTCAGGTGCAAAAGGACACCCTTTTTGTAGCTGTAAAAGGTAGCCTTTCAGATGGTCACGATTATATAGTAAAGGCTATTGAGCTTGGTGCCCTGGCAATTATCTGCGAAGACTTGCCAGCAAAACTAAATGAGAATGTTGTTTACGTAAAAGTGAAAAACTCTTCAAGAGCTTTAGGTGTTGTGGCTTCTAATTTTTACGATAATCCATCAGAAAAAATAAAATTAGTTGGGGTTACCGGAACAAATGGTAAAACGACTGTAGCCACTTTGCTTCACAATTTATTTCAAGCGCTTGGTTATAAAGCTGGTTTACTATCTACGGTGGCTTACAGAGTAGGATCTAAGTCGATAGATGCCACGCATACCACTCCCGATGCGATTCGCTTAAATGCGATGTTAAAGGAGATGATAGACGAAGGTTGTAAGTTCTGCTTTATGGAAGTAAGTTCTCACGCGATAGATCAAGGTCGAGTTGCTGGTTTGGATTTCGATATTGCACTCTTTACAAACATCAGCAGAGATCATTTAGATTATCACAAAACATTTGATGAATACATTGTTGCTAAGAAGAAATTCTTCGACGATTTATCCTCTCATGCAATCGCCATAGTTAATAAGGATGATAAGCACGGAAGTACGATGCTTCATCACTCGAAGGCTACAAAACGAACTTTTGCATTAAGATCTTCGGCCGATTATAAGTGTAAGGTTATAGAAAATCAGTTCAGTGGTTTGCATCTGAATATTAATGGTCAAGAAGTCTATACTAAGCTGATTGGGAGTTTTAATGCTGCCAATTTATTGTTGACTTATGCTACCGCGGTAGAATTGGGTGAAGATTCGCTTCAAGTTTTAACAGTTCTTTCTGCACTTAATGCTGTTGAGGGAAGGTTTCAGCAGTTTAAATCAGATTCAGGAATAACTTCCATAGTTGATTATGCACACACGCCTGATGCACTACAAAATGTACTCAAAACCATTGCTGATATACGCGGTGGGAAAGAGAAAGTAGTATGTATTGTGGGTTGTGGTGGCGATAGAGATTCAGGGAAAAGACCATTAATGGCTCAAGCAGCTTGTCAATGGGCAGATCAAATCATATTAACTTCTGATAATCCTCGTGGCGAAGAGCCAAAAGCGATTATTGAGGATATGAAAAAGGGCTTAAATGCTTCTCAAATGAAGAAGGTTTTAACACTTGAAGATAGGCAAGAAGCCATTAAGTTAGGCGTGACCTTATGTGCTGAAGGTGATATTTTGTTGGTGGCAGGAAAAGGACACGAAAAGTACCAAGAAATCAAAGGAGAGCGATTCCCTTTTGATGATATGGCAATTTTAAAAGAGCATTTAAAAGACTAAGATATGTTGTACTATTTATTCACATACTTACACGAAGCATTTGATTTGCCTGGCGCAGGAGTGTTCCAATACATTTCTTTTAGAGCGGCTATGGCTGTCATCGTATCATTACTTATCTCAATGATTTTTGGGAAAAGCATCATTCGTATTCTAGCAAACAAACAAGTTGGCGAAAGCGTAAGAGATCTTGGTTTAGAAGGGCAAGCAGAAAAAGCGGGGACGCCTACAATGGGTGGTATTATTATTTTGAGTGCTATTTTAATTCCTACACTCTTATTTGCCAAGCTCGATAATATTTATGTGATTTTGATGCTAATTACCACAGTGTGGATGGGCTTTATTGGTTTCTTAGATGATTATATAAAAGTCTTTAAGAAGGATAAAGAAGGTTTGGCAGGGAAGTTTAAAATTTTAGGGCAAGTCTCTTTAGGTTTAATAGTAGGCTCAATTCTTTATTTCCATCCTGATGTAGTGATGCGCGAGCAAGTTGAAGTTATTAACGAATCTGCTCAAATTGAATACGTTCAAGAGGATGTGAAGTCTACAATGACGACTACCCCTTTTGTGAAGAATAATGAGTTCGATTATTCAGATTTACTTTCGTGGGCTGGAGAAAAGGCACAAGATTGGGCTTGGTTGATATTCATTCCTATGGTGATTTTTATTGTTACCGCAGTTTCGAATGGTGCTAACCTCACCGATGGAATCGATGGTTTAGCCACAGGAACTTCTGCTATTATAGGATTGGTTTTAGCCATTTTTGCCTATGTATCGGGTAACATCATTTTCGCCGATTATCTCAATATAATGTACATCCCCAATTCGGGAGAGCTCGTAATATTTATAGGAGCCTTTGTAGGTGCTTGTGTCGGATTCTTATGGTATAATTCGTATCCAGCACAAGTGTTTATGGGAGATACAGGTAGTTTGGCAATTGGAGGTATAATCGCTGTTTTTGCGATTGCTATCCGTAAAGAACTTTTGATTCCAATAGTATGTGGAATCTTTTTAGTGGAAAATTTATCGGTGGTAATGCAAGTGACTTATTTCAAATACACCAAGAAAAAATACGGTACAGGAAAACGAATTTTCTTGATGTCGCCACTTCATCATCATTATCAAAAAGCAGGATTGCACGAAAGCAAAATCGTTACGCGCTTTTGGATTGTGGGAATAATGTTGGCCATTTTAAGTTTTGTAACCCTAAAACTGCGTTAACAAATGATTGCTGTTTTAGGAGCGGGAGAAAGTGGAGTCGGAGCAGCACTCTTAGCCAAACAAAAAGGCTATGAGGTTTTTGTGAGTGACTATGGTGTCATAAAAGAGCAATTCCTAATGGAGTTGATAGATAATGGTTTCGAGTGGGAGCAAGGACAACATAATGAAGAGAAGATATTGTCAGCAGAAATGCTGATTAAAAGTCCAGGAATACCAGAGACCAAGCTTATAGCGAAAGCGAGGGCTAAAGGAGTAGAAGTTCTTTCAGAAATTGAGTTTGCTTCGCGCTTTTGCGAAGGTAAAATAGTGGCGATTACAGGAAGTAATGGTAAAACCACTACGGCAAGTTTAATAAATCACCTGCTAAAAGGTGCTGGATTAGATGTTGCTCTTGCAGGAAATATTGGTGATAGTTTTGCCCGCTGTTTAGCAAGAGCCGATCACGATTATTGGGTTTTAGAATTGAGTAGTTTTCAGTTAGACGACATTCATCAGTTTAAACCTTATATCGCCATACTCTTGAACTTGAGTCCAGATCATTTAGATCGTTACGAAGGGGAGATGGAAAATTATGTAGCCTCGAAGATGCGCATAACAGAAAATCAAACTCAAGAAGATTACTTCATCTACTGGCAAGAAGATGAATGGATAAAAATGAATTTAGAAACAGTACAAGCGACTAAGCTTCCTTTTGGAAAACAACAGGTAAATGAAGGAGCTTATTTAGCGAACGATAAGATTCAAATCAACATTAATAGAGAGCAGTTAACTATGACGATTCACGAACTAGCATTACAAGGAAAGCACAACGGTTATAATTCTATGGCCAGTGGTATTGCTGCAAAATTGTTTGGGATTACCAATGATATTGTACGCGATTGCTTGTCAGATTTCGATAAAATTGAACACCGCTTAGAGCCCGTACTTAAAGTGTACGGTGTTGAGTATATCAACGATTCTAAAGCAACAAATGTAAATGCAACTTGGTATGCCTTAGACAGCATGAGCAAGTCTGTTGTTTGGATTTGTGGTGGTGTGGATAAAGGAAATAAATACGAAGAGCTTTTGCCTTTGGTAGGATCTAAAGTAAAAGCCATTGTTTGTTTAGGTACAGATAATTCTAAGCTGATAGAAATATTTGGCGGTTCTGTAGAGGTTATCCAAGAAACAGCTTCTATGGAGGATGCGGTAAAAGCTGCTTACAAATTAGCCGATAAAGGGGATGCGGTTTTGTTATCTCCAGCTTGTGCGAGTTTTGATTTGTTTGCCAACTACGAAGACCGGGGTCGTCAGTTTAAGAAACAAATTAGACTATTGTAAAATTGAAGTGGATAAATTACATAAAGGGTGATAAATATATTTGGGCGATAGCGATCTTGCTCTCATTAGTCTCTATTGTCTTAGTATATAGCTCAAGCAGTCATCTTGCCTTTGCCTTTAAACAAGGGAATACGCTTTCGTTTTTAGTAAAGCACCTTGTTCATTTGGGTATAGGGTTTTCGATTATGTGGACTTTATCCAGAGTGCCTTTTAAGTATTTTTACAACAGTTCATTATTGATTTATGGACTGTCTATTATAATGATAGTTTGGGCACTAAGTGGCGGTGAAACTATAGGTGGAGCCAACGCGAGTAGATGGATTCGTATTGCGGGATTCACCTTTCAACCATCCGAATTAGCCAAGGTTGCTTTGTTCGTTTTGCTTGCCAGAAACTTAGTTCACTTTAAAGATAAACTACATTCTTTTAAGCAATCGTTCTTCCCAATTTTAGCGCCTGTTATATTGATTTGTGGATTGATATTACCTTCAAATTTCTCAACCGCAGCCATCATTTTTATGATTAGTTTTTTGATCATGTTTATTGGACGTTATTCTTTAAAATCACTTGGCGCGATGATAGGGATGGGGATTGCATGCTTAGGATTGTTTTACCTAGTCGTTACCGCTTACCCTAATATTAATAATCGTGTAGCAACTTGGAAAGCTCGAATAGAATCTTTTTCTGATGAAAAGAGTGAAGGTAATTATCAAGTAAATCACGCTAAAACGGCCATTGCTCGAGGTGGTGTATGGGGGCAAGGGCCTGGTAAAAGCGTTCAGAAATATTTCTTACCTCAATCTTCCTCCGACTTTGTTTACGCTGTAATTGTTGAAGAGTACGGTAGAGTTGGCGGCTTGTTTGTGATTGTATTGTATTTGATGTTACTCTTTAGAGTATTAAGAATAGCGAGTAAAAGTGACGATGACTTTGCTATTTTGATGGTGATTGGATTAGGACTTTCTATTATTTCACAAGCTTTTATAAATATGGCGGTCGCTGTAAATTTATTGCCAGTTACAGGACAGACTCTACCTTTAATAAGTGCAGGAGGTTCATCTGTTTGGATGACTTGTGCTGCAATAGGATTGATACTAAGTATTAGTAATAGCATACAACCACAACTAGAAAATCTGACAGAAGATGAAGAAGCGATTCTTAATTAGTGGTGGCGGTACTGGGGGGCATATCTTTCCGGCTCTAGCGATAGCAAAAGAAATTGAGCGGCGTTATCCGGAAAGTATGTTGTTATTCGTGGGTGCTTCCGATCGTATGGAAATGGAGAAAATTCCTGCTGCTGGATATCAAATAAAAGGATTGTGGATTTCTGGATTTCAGCGTTCTCTTTCTTTGAAAAATTTATTGTTCCCTATAAAGTTGGTCTTAAGTATTCTGAAATCCTTTTTCATAGTTCTCCGTTTTAAACCTGATGTGGTTGTAGGTACGGGAGGATTTGCGAGTGGTCCTATTTTGTGGGTTGCCTCTTTGTTAAAGATTCCAACGCTTATTCAAGAGCAAAACTCTTATCCTGGAATTACGAATAAGATTTTGTCTTCTATAGTGACTCAAATATGTGTAGCATATCCAAACTTAGAGCGATTCTTTCCACAAGAAAAGATTCAATTAACGGGTAATCCAATACGTGCTGAAATTGAATTTGGGGAATACACTCGCGATGAGGCTCTAAAGTATTATGGCTTAAAAAAAGATAAACCTACAGTTTTGGTTATAGGTGGAAGCTTAGGGGCAAAGCGTATTAATGAAACTATACTCGAGAATATTTCTTGGTTTAAAGAGGAGGGTGTTCAACTCATTTGGCAAACAGGGAAATTGTATTACGATAGATGTTCGAGTGCTCAATCTAATTTGGGTTCTCAAGGTAGAATTCAAGCTTTTATTACCGATATGGGGCCAGCTTTTGCAGCCGCAGATGTTGTGATTTCAAGAGCAGGTGCAATTGCACTTTCTGAGCTTTGTTCATTGGGGAAAACGTGCATTTTAGTACCCTCTCCAAATGTTGCAGAAGATCATCAGAAAAAAAATGCCTTGGCATTAGTTAACAATGAAGCAGCCATTTTGGTGGAAGAGAAAAATATGGATTCTCAACTTTTTGAAGAGCTCGGATTATTGATGAAGGATGCGGAAAATCAAAAGTTACTCGCATTTAATTGCAAAAAAATGGATATGCCTAAAGCGGCTGAAAGGATTGTAGATTTTATTGAAGAACTGATTAATGCTTAGTCTAGATCATATAGAACGTATTTATTTCCTAGGAATTGGCGGGATAGGAATGAGTGCTTTAGCTCGCTATTTTGCGGCTAAGGACTACGATGTGGCCGGTTACGATAGAACCCGATCTGAAATATGTATTTCTCTGGAAAACGCCTCTTGTAATATTTCTTATGAAGATACATTAACATCGATTCCAAATTCATTTGAGCAATCAGAAAATACATTGGTTATTTATACGACTGCAATTCCTAAAACCAATCGCTTATTAAAGTGCTTTATAGATAAAGGATTTACACTTTGTAAGCGCGCTGAAATTCTTGGTGCTATCACCAGAAATAATCAGTGTTTAGCAATTGCAGGTACCCATGGGAAGACTACTATTTCAAGTATGCTTGCCTACGTGTTGAGTGATAATCAAGTGGACTGTTCTGCATTTTTGGGCGGCATAGCTACTGATTTTGATTCTAATTTGCGGATAGGTTCAAACAATATGGCTGTGGTAGAAGCTGACGAATTTGATCGTTCCTTTTTACAGTTATCGCCTAATTGGGCTTTGATAAGTTCTATGGATGCTGATCATCTTGATATTTATGGGACAGCTAAACATTTGGAAGAATCATTTCAGTTGTTTTCGGATAAAGTTGAAGACGGCAATCTGATAGCTAAAGAAGGTTTGAATGTCTCTTCAAAATATACCTATGCTTTAGATTCTGATACGGCTGATTTTTCTACTAAAAACATTCGTGTTGAAAAGGGGGCTTATCATTTCGATATAGTTTACCCAAAAGGGATTTGTGAAAATGTAATTACGGGTTTACCTGGAATACACAATGTAGAAAATGCTTTAGCTGCTTTTGCAATGACTTATTTTCAGGGTGTTTCTACTTCAGGAATTATTGCTTCTATAGCTTCTTTTTCGGGTGTAAAAAGACGTTTTGAGTGTCACGTGAAAACAGTAAATCAAGTTTATATAGACGATTATGCACATCATCCTAAAGAGATCGAAGTGGCAATTCGATCTGCTAGAGATTTGTATCCAAATAAAGAATTGACCATAGTTTTTCAACCGCATCTTTTTACACGTACTCGTGATTTTATGGATGATTTTGCGACTGCATTATCAGCTGCGGATAAAGTGATGCTATTGAATATTTATCCAGCCAGAGAATTACCAGTTGAAGGCGTGAGTTCTAAAATTCTATTGGAGAAGATTACTTGCGAGAAAAAAGGATTGTATTCTAAGTCTGATTTTCCAGAAGTACTCACTAAAACAGAAGTGTTAATGACTTTAGGTGCAGGTGATATTGATGTATTAGTTCAACCTATTAAAAAGTATTTAGCATCGTGAAAAAGTTTTTAAACATCATGTACTTTTTATGCGTTACAGCATTGCTTGTATTCTTGTCTTTTACTAGTCGTAAAAGTTTGGGTACAGTGAAGTGTGAATCTATTAAAATTCAAGTGGATACTGAAGGTGATTTGTTCTTTGTAAATGCAGAGATGGTTGAAGATTTACTCCTCGAAATGGAGGGTTCTATCGTCGGGAAAACAAATGAAGATATAAACATTTATTTGTTAGAAGAATTCGTTGATGAGCATCCTAACATTGCTAAAGCAGAATTATATTTAACAATTGACGGTGATTTCTGCGCTGAGGTGAAGCAACGCAAGCCTTTGGTGAGGGTTTTTGAAGAAGAACAATCATATTATTTAGATGAGGAAATAACAGTATTTCCGCTGTCGGATAAGTATAGCGCTAGAGTGTTGCAAGTTTACTGGTCCGAAATGACGGAAGTTAGAAGAGGAATATTGAGTGATGTATTAAAGTTAATCGATAGCGATGACTTTTTAAAAGCTCAGATTACAGCCGTAGAGTTTGATGAAAATGACGAACTCACGATGTATCCACGTGTGGGAGAACACAAAATTATTTTGGGAGAAGCTCAAGATCTGGTAAAGAAGTTTGAGAAACTGAAGATTTTTTATCGTCAAGGATTAGAGAAAATTGGTTGGGATCGATACTCTCACATCAACTTGAAATTCGATAATCAGGTGGTGTGTACAAAAAGATAGAGGAATGGAACAGGGAGAAATTGCCATAGGACTAGACATCGGGACAACTAAGATTGTTACGATTGTTGGACGTAAAAATGAATATGGGAAAATAGAGATCCTAGGTTTTGGTAAAGCAAAATCTTTAGGAGTGCAGCGAGGTGTAGTTTCAAATATTACTCAAACTATAGAGTC